>Ga0299912_10000296_pt1 | contig 45331 bp, 43 predicted proteins | sample RVTome_2_FD_207667 | JGI IMG/M metagenome (GOLD analysis project Ga0299912, IMG submission 207667) | Soil microbial communities from uranium-contaminated site in the Upper Colorado River Basin, Wyoming, United States - RVT95D214 (version 2) ... | reverse complement strand
GAAAGCACAACTAAACCTGCCAATATACCTGCCAGATCGGCAACAAAATCAGTGGCATCACACGTGCGTCCCGCCACCCACTTTTGAAGCAATTCGTCAATAAGACCATACCCACTAACCAGCAGAAGCACCCACCACACCCGGGGTTTGCGCCAATTTACCTTCTTATGTGGATTAATCGCAGACCAGAACAGAAATGCCAGAACCAGGTAAGCCAGAAAGTGAAGGCCCTTGTCGGAGACGCCGGCCTGCCGAACCAGGCCCGGTATCGGAATGTGCGCCAGGATAAAAAGGCTTGGCCAGTATATCAGCAACAAAACGACAATCGCTTTCTGCCGGCCTGATAAAGCCATCGAAATCCACCTAAACACATATCTGGGCCCACCGTCACGGTGGGAACGATTCTGAATTCCAAGCTGCTCTTTATAGTCGCCATTCGCAGATTTTGCCAGAGATTTGTTCCGCCCTGTGAGGCAAGTGTCGACGATGCCCAGGATAGGCGATCTTTCGTTCTTACCCATTTTGAACCAGATAGCATTTTGAAATTGGCTTTGTTTGGGTTTGTTTTCCAGGATGCCGAAGGCAGGTTTATTTTCATAATCCTTTCTGGTAAAGATGCTTATGCTCATTTGGCCTTTTCGCAAATTGGCTTTGTTTTGCATAATTTAGTGCCAAGTCAGGATAGCTTTTTTGGGGACGATAAACGAAACGAGCAGCGCAACCGCAGCCGGATATCTGCTCCCTGTTATCCTGACCCCCTGCCCCCTGTTACCCTGGTTCCCTGGTTTCCCCATTCTGCCCCTTCGACTGCGCTCAGGGCAAGCTTCTGTATTCTGCCTGCTGTCTCCTGTCTCCTGTATTCTGTCTTCTTTGCACGATTTCGACTCTAATCCATTACTTACGGACATATTATACCCAGAAATCGCCTCGGCGTAAAGCAAAATTTCCTGTTAGACACTGATTAACGCGGATGGGCGCGGATTGAAGAAGATCGGCAGGATGGCCAGCTTGCTTTCTATGCGGCCGGTTGATTATGCTTTTCCCTCCTCCGAAGCCGGATTCTCTTTTGGATCAGTAATATGCAGGGCAGTTTCAAAGATGGTGCCGCCGCGTCTTCCTGGCGCAGGCCAGGAGCGGGGGCGACAGCTTTGACCAGCCCGGCTCGCTTAGGAATTCCCGTTAATGGGCAAACAACCTTCCTCGAAAGAAATCGGGAAGGTTGATAGTGTTTTTGCGACGGCTGTTTTCTCTTTGATCTTCTCCGGCGAGGTCTTTTTTGCCACAGAGAGCACAGAGAACTCAGAGCAAATATTCCTTTTTGTAAGCGTTCACGGTCTTTTTAAGTAATTGAAGTAAAACTCTGTTTTTGGTCCGATGAAAGTTTCATGGACAAAGACAGAATCATCGAAAAACTTACAAGACAAGTTGCACTGCTTCTTGAACGTGTCAGGCAGGTTGAACAAGAAAACACAATGCTTAAACAAAGAATTGCTCAACTGGAAAGAAACTCTTCCAATTCGTCTAAACCGCCTTCCAGCGACATCATAAAGCCCGTCAAGATACTTCGACAATGCGCCAAAAAACATAATCGCGGCGGCCAGCGTTCTCAAGGGGCTGTCTTTGGCCCCGGAGTTACTGTCAGACCCTGTTGCCGGATTCAGATAGATCATGCCGCCCTCTGCCGCACGGACGTTTTCGCCGGCATCCTCCGCGAGAGGACGGCCGGGGCGAGAAAGACAGGCTCCGGCCGTTGCGACACAGACTGTGTTGAGGACTTGTCGTCGGTTCATAAAGACATCTCCTTTAGGGTATTGGATTGTTCTTTCCCTTCCCTTGGCATACAGGCTTAGGATTTCCAGTATTATGCACGCTTCTCCAGATAGTCTGTTGCTTCTTCCTTGCACGAATATACGTCAGCTTTGCAGCTCCGACAGGTTTCGTCACTGAATGAAAAAGTCGAACCACAATTTTTACACGTCCAGCGGCCAGCCTGTTCTTTCATCCAGGCAGAGTAGCTCGTTTGACGGATACGGTAGCAGTTCTTCTCTGCAACTTTAGCCATATCTTTATCACTACTATGGAATGGTTTCGTTTTTTCACATGGGAATTGGCTACATTCTCCGCAGGAGTTGAGTTTCTTTGATAATGCACAAGGCCTCATTGCGCATTTCAGGCAATGCTCTGCCAATTTATCACTCTTACATCCAAGACATACCACCTTTGAAGGATCTTCTGCTTTGATTGAAGTAAGGTACAATGAACATGCCCCGCAATAGAGCCCGCAGAATGCCCCAAGTTTTGATTCTTTTTGACTGCTCGAATTTCCTGATAAGCCGGCACAACCGGCAATACCTGTCGCTAATACGCATCCACAACCTGTTTTCGCTACACTGCAGAGAAACTCACGTCGATTTGTTTCTTTTGACATTTTGTACCCCTTTCTGTTTATAAGAACTCAAATATAGTTCGTACACGAACAATAGTGTTAAAAATTATTGGCTTATGTTTTCTTCAACTTCCTTAAGTAATTTCACCAACTGCCGGCGTTTGCTTTCCTTCATTGTACCATAAACCTGTTTAAGCAATACAGCCGAGATTTCCTGAAAATCCTTCCTTATTTGTTGTCCTTTTTGCGTTAACTCTACCAGGATAATTCTTTTATCATCTTCACATGTCAATTTACGAATGTATCCATGACGCTCAAGTGTGTTCATCATGACTGTAACCGTCGATTTGACTCGCCTGACGTTCTCCACCACCGCTTTAATTGGAACCGACTTATTCTGCTGAAATAGAAACCGAAGCGCCGAACCGTGAGCCGGAACAATCCCCTTAAGGGAGCGTTTGCGCAACTCTGTCTCAATCAGAGTATTGGCCGACTCTCTAATCCGTGAAATTTGAGCAATGATTCCTTCTGTACTTACGTCGTGATCTCTATTCATGATTAGACCAAATATACATCTCTTTCATAGAATAGTTCGACTGCGAACCAATGTCAAGAAGAAAAATCGAATATTTGAAAATTTTCCTTGCAGAGGACTATTTTCCTCGTATAATTATTTGTATGAGTGCAACCTGTATAACCAGTTCCTCTTATAAGGCACTTTTCGGCCTTGGCACGCTACTATTGCGCCGCAAGGCGCAATAGCAACTCGACCCAAAATTCATCTTCTACTTTCGTTTTTTTCGCAAATTCGTGGCAATTTGACAGCCCATTGGGCATAATTGGCCCAACAAGGCTGAACATTAACGATTAACCGCAGAGAACGCCGAGAACGCGGAGAAAAAACTGAAATCAGAAATCTCTACGGGATCTGCGAGCTCGGCGGTAATTGGAGAAAAACCAGATGTCGCAAGAAAAAGTTTTGATATTTGATACCACTTTAAGAGATGGCGAACAGTCGCCGGGCGCGTCGCTTTCGGTCAGCGAAAAACTGGAAATAGCCCACCAGCTTGCTGTCTTGGGCGTCGATATAATTGAAGCGGGATTTCCCGTGTCTTCGCCGGCTCAGTTCGAGGCCACCCAAAAGGTTGCCGAGCAAGTTACGGGCCCGGTTATCGCAGCTCTGGCCCGGGCAAACAAAGATGACATCGAAGCAGCAGGCAAGGCTATTGCTTCGGCCCGAAAAAAACGCATCCACACCTTCATCGCAACCTCGCCGATTCACATGAAATATAAGCTGAAAAAGAGCAGTGATGAGGTTCTGAAAATGGCCGTCGAGGCCGTTAAACACGCAAAGACTTTTGTCGATGACGTGGAGTTCTCGCCCGAAGACGCCTGCAGAAGCGAGATGCGGTTCCTTATCGAGATTTTAGCCGCGGTCATCGAAGCCGGCGCAACCACCTTGAACATACCCGACACCGTGGGCTACATCCTCCCGGAAGAGTATGGCCGAATCATCGCCCAGCTTAAATCGGACGTGCCCGGCATCGACAAGTGTGTTATAAGCACACACTGTCACAACGATCTCGGTTTGGCGGTGGCAAATTCACTCGCGGCTGTGCGAAACGGCGCCCGACAGGTCGAGTGCACCATCAATGGGCTGGGCGAACGGGCAGGAAATGCGGCGCTTGAGGAAATCGTTATGGCCGTACATACGAGGGCCGATTTCTTCTTGCAGGCCGGTTCCAAACCGCTTCGCACTAATGTCAACACCAGAGAGATTTGTCGCACCAGCCAACTGGTCTCGCGTCTAACCGGCTTTGTAATTCAGCCAAATAAGGCTATTGTCGGCGCCAACGCCTTTGCGCACGAGGCCGGCGTCCACGTGGACGGCATGTTAAAAGAACGCACCACATACGAGATTATGACCCCGGAGACCATCGGCCTTGTCGGCTCACGGATGGTGCTTGGCAGGCATACAGGCAGGCACGGCTTCGCAGAAAGATGCAGACAGCTCGGCTTCAAGTTGAGCAAGGATGAGATTGACCACGCATATCAGCGGTTCTTGGAGATAGCCGATAAAAAGAAAGAAATTTTTGACGACGATGTGGCCGCGATAATTAATGACGAAATCCGTGTAGTTGTAGAGCATACCTATGAGCTTGAGTATCTGCACGTTGCGTGCGGGACGGGGACATTGCCGACTGCGAGCGTCAAAATCCGCATCAAGGGCCAGACCGAGCAGGCTGCCGCCTGTGGCGACGGCCCGGTGGACGCTGCATACGAGGCAATAAAGGAAGCTACCGGCCTCGCGCCAAAGCTGGAAAGCTATTCAATAAGAGCTGTCACCGGCGGAAAAGAAGCACTTGGCGAAGCGACCGTCAGAATAACCGAGGACGGCAGGACATTTATCGGTAGAGGCATCTCTACCGACATCATAGAAGCAAGCGCAAAAGCCTACATCGATGCAATCAACCGGATGGTTTCAACGCAGCAAAAAAACACAGAGCGAGAGTTATAGGTAAAGGCTGAATCGGATGGGTATGACAATCACTGAAAAGATTCTGGCAAAGGCAGCATAAGAAAGAAATCCGAATTACAGAAAATCTAATTTCAAAACACACGGGCGTAAGAAAATGAGTATGACAATAACGGAGAAAATTCTGGCCAGAGCATCGGGACAAAAGTCAGTTAAGCCGGGAGAACTGATTGATGCAAAACTCGATGTTGTGCTTTTTATAGATGTCACCGGGCCGGCGGCTGTTTCGATGCTGGCACAAAAGGGCATTGATACGGTCTTTGACCGAGAAAAAATTGTGGTCACGCCGGACCATTTTCAGCCGGCTAAAGATATTCAAAGCGCCGAACTACATAGACGGCTCGACGACTGGGCAAGACGTCACAAGATAAAACACTATTACAAAATCGGCAGAGCCGGCGTATGTCACGCACTGCTGCCGGAACAGGGGCACATCCGGCCCGGCGAAGTTATCGTTGGGCCCGACTCACACACCTGCACCTACGGGGCGTTTGCGGCATTTAGCACCGGCATTGGCTCAACCGACCTGGCGGCAGCGATTGCGACGGGAAGGCTCTGGTTTAAGGTGCCGGCGTCAATGAAATTTGTGCTGAACGGCTCACTCGGGCCCGGCGTCTATAGCAAGGACGTCATTCTGACAGTCATCGCAAGGATCGGAACAGATGGTGCACTCTATAAAGCGATGGAATTTGTCGGCCCTGCACTGGCTGAAATGTCGATGGAAGCCAGAATGACCATAACAAACATGGCCATTGAAGCCGGCGCCAAAAACGGAATAATCGGATTCGACAACGTGACAAAAAAATATCTTGATGAGCACCTTTCTGCGTCATTGCGAGGGAGCCCTTCGGCGGAGCTCAGGGTAAACTCCGCGACCGAAGCAATCTCAACCACCCGCAAGCCGGAGATTGCCACGCCCGACTGCGGCGGGCTCGCAATGACAGGTCGGTATACCGTTTTTGAATCCGACAAAGATGCCCAATATGTCGGTGTAGAGCAGTTTGACTGTTCGAAGATTGAGCCGATGGTCGCCCTGCCGCATCTTCCCAGCAATGCTGTGCCAGTGAGCGAATGTGCGGGCAAAAAAATGGACCAGGCCTATATCGGCAGTTGTACGAACGGTCGGATTGAGGACTTGCGGATTGCCGCGAAGATTTTGAAGGGCAAACAGGTTGCAATCCGAACGATTGTTGTGCCGGCGACGCCTACCATCTGGAAACAGGCAAAAGATGAAGGCTTGTTCGATATATTTTACGATGCCGGCTGCGTAATCTCTGCCCCAACCTGCGGCGCGTGCCTGGGCGGCTTTATGGGCGTGCTGGCAGAAGGCGAAAGATGCGTCAGCACCACAAACAGAAACTTTGTCGGCAGAATGGGACATCCCAAAAGCGAAGTGTATCTGGCCAGCCCTGCAACCGCTGCCGCAAGCGCTATCGAGGGGAAATTAACGGACCCGAGAACGTTCTTGTGAAAAAATCCTAATTTCTAAACCCTAAACAAATTCAAATGAACAAAATACAAAATTCAAAAATAATTTAGGAAAGATTAGTTCTGGGAGCCAGAAGATGAATAGTGAAGTCCAGTTTCCAGCCAACAGCGTTCTCGATTGGTATAAGGGCGCGGAGCGGATGCTCGTAGATTTTCTCCGGTATGTGCCCTATTGCGACGCCCACGAACAGGTCTGGTCTCCAAAGCTCGTGACTATACTGCAGGAGACGTGCAGCCAACTTGATTCCCTGTGGCGTTGGGAAGCCACAAATATTCACAAGAGAAACGATAAGGAGGTTGACATAACTGACTATTTCGAACTTTACGGTGCTCAAGTGAGTTCCAGGTGGCTTGTATTCTGGGCAGATGAGCCTAAAACAATAAAACCCTTCAGCTCGTGGCAAAATACGAGTACGTTCTCGAAGGGAGAATATACGAACCACCTTTTGGATTGGTGGAAAGAAGGGTATCAGAAAATCAAGCACAGCCGTGTTGAAAATCGATGCTGCGCAACCTTGAAACGCACAGTGGAGTCGCTTGCCGGACTGTTTCTCGCAATTATACGCTGTGAGAGGTGTTGGAATGCTTTGTGGGAAAAACACTGGATGTCCTGGGACGATTCAGGCGGTACACCTTTCGATCCTTTGAACTGCCTCAAGGAAGACTACGGATTACTGGAGAACGAAAATCGGTGCGGTGTGATGCACATGGCCATAGATTCGAAATTATTTACTTATCCGGTAGGGCTTTGTACGGGACTTGTTACACGACACAAGCGTTGGCCTCGTTGGAAGGGTAATTGCAGTAACCGATTCAAAGCGTGGTATTACAACTACTGTCAAAGTACTACAATGGACGTGACATCTGCAAATTAATGTTACTTATGATTTGGCCTTATTTAGGATTTAGAAATTAGGATTTAGGATTTGAATTAAGTAGGAATGATTATGGCAAAGGCGCATGTATATCGACGCGACCACATAAATACCGATGAAATAATCCCGGCTCGTTATCTTAATACAGATGACCAGGCTGAGCTGGCAAAGCATTGCCTGGAAGATTTAGACCCTGACTTTGTCAATAAAGTTAAGCCAGGCGATGCAATCGTTGCCGGCGAGGATTTTGGCTGCGGCTCGTCCAGAGAGCACGCCGTCTGGGCCATCCGCGGCGCAGGCGTCCAGACCGTAATCGCCAAATCCTTCGCCCGAATCTTCTATCGCAACGCCATCAACTGCGGCTTCTACATCATAGAATCCGTGGATGCTCTGGAAAAAATCAAAGACGGCGATGAATTAGAGATTGATTACAAAGCCGGGCTGATCAGGAACAAAACAGCCGGCACACGTATTAAGTTTGCCCCGCTGCCGGATTTTGCTCTTGAGATAATCCAGGACGGCGGACTTTTAGAACATATAAAAAAGTCAACCACGGATTAGCACGGATTTACACGGATTATTAAAGGAATAGTTTTGTGAGTGAACGGGAATTGATGCATAGTGAGTTGACAAGGGCCGTTATCGGTGCGGCTATGGAAGTGCATTCAAATCTCGGGCCGGGTTTCTTAGAAAGTGTTTATGAAGCAGCTATGGCAATTGAATTCAATCTTCGTAATGTGCCGTACGAACGTCAGAAAGCGATACTTGTGATGTATAAAGGAGAAAAAGCCAAGGACTTCCTTTGCGATTTCCTCGTCGATGGGAAAGTATTGGTGGAACTTAAGGCGTTAAAAACTATCACAGGTGTCGAAGAAGCACAGGTTTTGAACTATCTAAAGGCAACAGGACTGGAAGTTGGATTGTTAATAAACTTTGGAGAGCAATCATTGAAATATAAGAGATTAGTGTTATAAACCACGGATTAACAGGAAAAAAATTAACCACGGATTAAGACGGATTTTCACGGATTATAAATGAAATCCTGTATTTCTAAGATGAGAGAACTGATAAATAAGCCCATCTTAAATAGCTTATTATCACAAGACCATAAAAAATGGAACCTTATGTGTGGCAGTCTTGATGCTATTGAATCGTCTCAGTCGGCAGTGGATTCCTATATCGGCCTCAACAAAGACAATCTCGGATATATCGGGCCGCAGTTAATAATCTATGGTCTTTTTCAGGCCCTTTACGTTCAACAGGATTCCGTATCAAACTTGTGCGAATCAATGGATATGGCTTTTTTGCTTAAGATAGATGATATTAATACTCAACATCCCAAACTGTATGAAATTAGACAATTGCGCAATAAAAGTATTGGGCACCCGACTCCAAGCAGTAAGGATAAAAAAACTAAAAAAATAAAAAGCACCCACGGTATGTTAATAGATAACGATTCTGTCGAGTTATTTAGCTATACTGAAACAGGAGAATTTAGTCATGCCAAATACAAAATTTCTGACTGTATTGAAAAACAAAGCCGTTTGCTTTCTGGGATTCTTCAGAAGGTAATTGAAAAAATGAGGTCAATGGAAAAAGAACATAAGGATAAGTATATGCAAAACAAATTAAGGGAATGTTTCCCAAACGACCCTCAATATTGTTTCGAGAAGATATTTCAAGGCATCCTTCATATAGACAGAAGAAGTTTGGCACTATCCCATAGTGAGGATTTAATTAAAGCTATCGATAGATTTGAAGAAGAAATTACAAAAAGAGGGTTACAAAACGATGATAACGATATGGTTGTTGTTCGTATTGAAATTGAGCACTCTAAATATCCTCTTGAAAAACTTAAGGAATACTTTTGCCCCCGACCAAAAAGTTCTCTTAATTGGCAAGACGCCCGTGCATACGCAGATTCTGCAAGAGAGCATATACTTGATTTAATAAAACATGCTGAGAATTTAGATAGTGCGTACATGAGTACTGCTTGAATATGAGGAACGACTACGTATTTTTATTGAAAATTTTATAATCCGTGAAAATCCGTGTTAATCCGTGGTTCGAAATATTTTCTACTCCGATTTAATCTGTGGTTTGTTTGAAAATGGAGAAAGGAAAAAGTTAGATGGCGAAGAGTTACAAGATTGCGGTTATACCTGGTGATGGTACTGGGCCCGAAGTAATTGCTGAGGCCGTGAAGGTACTGAAGGCTGCGGCGGATAAGGACAGGTTCAAAGTCGATTTGACAACGTTCGATTTTGGTGCTCAAAGGTACAAAAAGACGGGCGAAACCTTGCCCGATAGCGCCATCGAGGAGCTTCGCAAATTTGACGCGATCCTGCTCGGCGCGATCGGCCATCCGGACGTGTCGCCAGGGATTCTGGAAAAAGGTATACTATTAAAGCTCCGCTTTGAACTGGACCAGTACATAAATCTGCGGCCGGTCAAACTGTATCCAGGCGTGGAGACACCGCTTAAAAATAAAGGCCCAGACGATATAGACTTCGTAGTTGTGCGCGAAAATACCGGCGACCTTTATACCGGCGTGGGCGGATTTTCAATGAAAGGAACCCCGAACGAAGTGGCAGTGCAGTCCGCAGTCTACAGCCGCTTTCAGGTTGACCGCTGCCTAAAATATGCTTTTGAATACGCCCGCAAGTACGGCAAAAAGGCTCGCGGCAAGGGCGAGAAAAACACCCTCGCACTCTGCGGCAAAACAAATGTGCTGACTTACATATACGATTTGTGGGAGCGGGCCTTTCACGAGATGGGTAAGGCCGAATATCTTGACGTTGCAAGGGAATATTACCACGTTGACGCCACCTGTATGTGGATGATCAAGAACCCGGAATGGTTCGACGTAATTGTCACCGGCAATATGTTCGGCGACATCATTACCGATCTGGGCGCAATCATTCAGGGCGGGATGGGCATCGCAGCCGGGGCAAATATCAACCCCGAAGGCGTCAGTATGTTTGAGCCTATCGGCGGAAGCGCACCGAAATATACCGGCAAGGGCGTCATCAATCCGCTGGCCGCCATCTGCGCGGTGCAGATGATGCTCAGCACTCTGGGCCAGGAAAAAGCCGCCGATGCCGTAGAAAAGGCCGTGATGTTTGTGACCGCCAACAGCCTGAAGTCTTTGCAGGCCGGCAAAATGGGATACTCAACCACCCAGGTTGGCGATCTGGTTGCTGAAAAAGTCTCTGGATAAGTATCAGTAGGTCATCCCCTGACGGGGATGAGCTACTGGAGGATTTTCACTATTCCGCGGTTGCCGTCGACCTGAACGGTTTGGCCGGTTTTGATGATTTTCGTTGCATCACCTACGTTCGTGACCGCAGGGATGCCAAGCTCGCGGGCGACAATAGCTCCATGCGAAAGCAGGCTGCCCTGGTTCATCACTATCCCGGCGGCTGGGAGAAAGTAGGGAGTCCAGCCCGGATCAGTGAATGGGGCTACCAGAATTTCGCCGGCCTCAAGATGGCTGTCACTGTCGGTTCTGAGAATTACCTTTGCCTTTCCGGTCGCCACACCTGGGCTGACGGCCAAACCTTTTAGGGTGTCAAGATCCGCTGCGATCTCTTCGGGCACGTATTGGCCAGGATCGAATCTGCCTACGATTAGATCGGGAGGCGTTACTGAGTTCCACTTGTCGTATTCCGCTCGACGGGCGGCAATAACATTCTTGATATCAAATTCCGCCCGCCCGTTTACCGCGGGTTCAATTTCCTCGACCGTTAGAAAGAAAATATCGTCAGGCCCGGCAATCGCGCCGCGTGCGTGCAGCCTCGCGCCAAGTTCAATAAGCAATTTCCGCATGGCTGCGAGTAGCTTTACGATTTCGCTTTTTATGTTCTCGCGGAAGAGGGCGCCGTTCTGAGAGCGTACGAGCAGATGATTGAAAATCCACCGCTTTATGGGATTCCTTAGCTGCCGACGGCATTGCTGCTCAAGACAGTATCTCTGCCGGGCGATTTCTTCACGATTTTCCAGAGGGTTGGTCTTGTCGATGCAGCAGAGGTAGCCACGAAGCAGCCCAAGGATATAATCCGGCGACTCAGACCATCGCGGATTGCCAATCTCTATTTCGGCCCGGCAGTGGTGGCCGTGCCGAGCCATGAAATTGTTCCAGCTCTCAAGAAACGACTTTGTCTGGGGCAGATCGGATATCGCTGCTGCAATTTTATGCCAGCAGTCTCCTGCCAGGATGCTCTTCTTGAGTTCTGACAGTTCGTTGGCTTTGACGGCCAATTGCCAGAGGTCCATCGCCGCCTGGGCATCATCCATGTTGCCGACCCCGGCCAGCAGCCTGCCTGCGTATGTCACGTCTGAAAGCCATCTTGCACATACCCATTGAAGGCCGGGATACGCAATCATTGTGCCAAACAGATATAGTGACTTGCCCAGCAGGTCACGGAAGGCCACGGTGATATCCTCACAGCAGTCGGCAAGCTGCTCGGTGGACATGCTGCCGACGTTAAGATGCTTCCATTTCTCATTCTCGCTTCTGGCTTCTGCGAGTATGGTTTGCCCCTTCCTGGGGGTGCACGAAAGGATCCCCGCAATAAGAAGAGGAATCCTCAGGATGAATCGCATCCGGCTGATTTTTATCTTCGGCAGGTCGTTTTCGGTCATGCTTTCGAAGGTCTCGAGCATTTTGGCCAGAGCTGAGTTGCTCCCAGTATCCTTCGTGAAATCGTACTTCCTGGAACGTGGGAGGGTCCTTATGACCGCTGCCCAGAAGCTTGCGTGGAAGTAAAGGCGTCCTGCGAAGTAATCGTACAAAGGAGTCCCCGCCCGATCAATGCAGAGAATCTCAAAGACAGGGTCGAACATGGCCTCTCCCAGATTGTCAATGATGGACCTTGTGATGGGCGTCACGACATCGGGCAGGACTTCCTGAGCGAGGAAGTTGCACCAGACCCAGCGGTCGCGCGATGACTGTGCTGGGCCGAGCGTAGTAATGGGCCTGGATTGAAGCAGGTATATGTCGGCGCCGCGGATTGCCCATTCGATGTCCTGTGGGCAGCCGAACTCGGCTTCAATGACTTTTGCCAGCTCCGCAATTTTCCTGACGAGGGGCTCGTCGATTGATGAAGCAAGCGCCCTTGGGCTGTCGATTGTCCGCTGCTGAACTGCACCACGATCGTCAAAAACGCTCTCACATCTTTTATCTGAGATCGTCTGTGAGGTGATCTTGAGATTGCCTTTGTCTACTGTAAATCGGTCGGGCGTGACATAACCTGCGACAAGGGTATCGCCAAGACCAAAACAGGATTCGATCGTCATCAGGTCTAAGCGAGCAGTTGACGGCTCAACTGTAAAGACTACACCTGAAGCGTCTGCACAGATGAGAGACTGAACAATTACAGCCATCTCGACCCGTGTATGGTCGATGCGGTTTCGCCGGCGATACTCGTATGCGCGGTCGGTCCATACTGAGGCCCAGCACTTCTTTATGGCTTGAAAGCAGTCCTGAAGTGATGCGACGCCCAGATATGTATCGTACTGACCTGCAAAGGAATGCTCGGCAAGGTCCTCGGCGGTCGCTGATGAACGGACTGCGACTCGCTCGGCCCCAAGTAAGCAGTAGGCATCAGCAACCGCGGCCTCGAGCGTCTCAGACAGAGGCGCTTCAATAATGCGTTGACGTATGTCGCTGAGAATTTTAGCCCTATCTTGTGGTTGGAGACGGTCGAGAGCAGCCAAGGCTTCTTTGAGGAATTGTGTAAGATTTTGCCGGGCAAGGTGTTTGCGATAGGCCCCGGTAGTGACACAGAAACCATTAGGAACTGGGAAGCCCGCCCTAATCAATCGGGCAAGCCCGAATGCCTTGCCGCCCACTTTGTGTCCGTGGCGGCGCTTTATTGACGCAAGAGAAATAACGAATCTGCTTCTGCTCATAGGTGCACGAGGCCAACTGTTTACAGATTATACCGTTTTTGCCGACGGCGGGCAATCACAAACCCGCTACGCCCGTCGCGGATATGACGGGCAAGATTGCGTGACATTACGCAACAAAGACGGTATAATACCGGCGTAACGAGCTTGTTTTCGAACCACAGATTTCACGGATTACACGGATTAAAAAGTGAAAAACAAATCAGTGAAATCTGCGTAATCCGTGGTTAAATATGAAGTTGCTTTCTAACAGTGTGAATCCGTGTAAATCCGTGTCTAAATTGGACCTTAATACAGTCGTAGAGTTATGCCCGCGAATCTACCGCCAGACTATTTCAAGGCCGAGCAGTGGTTTCGAACAGCCACCACGAATGAGGAGAAGATACTGGCGATTGAGCGTATGCTGGCCGTGATGCCCAAGCACAAGGGCACTGACGGTCTCAAGGCGGACCTTCGGCGAAAGCTTAGTAAGTTCAGGGAGACAGCGACACAAAAAAAGGCTGGTAAGCACACAGATATTTTCCACATTCCGCGAACCGGTGCAGGCCAGGTTGTGCTTTTGGGGCTGCCAAACACCGGCAAAAGCTCCATCGTTGCGGCGCTGACCAACGCAAAAGTGGCCGTTGCCGATTTCCCTTTTGCCACGAGCGGCCCGGTGCCGGGAATGGTAAAGTTCGAAGATATTCAAATACAGCTTGTCGATATGCCGCCCATAACCGCTGATTACCTCGCGCCGGGTCAGGTGGGCACATATCGCAACTGCGATTTGATCGCTATTGTGATCGACCTATCGGCTGATGTGCAGGAGCAGTTGCGAGTCTGTTTGGACTTTTTGGAATCGAAAAATTTGCTGCTGGATGAGAATACGCCTGCGTATGATAGTCAAGGTAATCTCCTTGGCAAAAAAGCATTTTGTATCTGCACTAAGAGCGATATTGCAAGGCCCGGCTCGTTTGAGACGGCTAAGAAAGCATCCGGTAAGCCGGTGGAGTTCGTTCAGGTCTCAGCTAAGACAGGCGAGGGGCTTGGCCAGTTGCCGGCAGTATTTTTTAAGCTTTTGCGAATTATTCGGGTCTACGCCAAGCCGCCCGGCAAACCGCCTGATATGAATGAGCCTTTCACGATGCCTGCCGGCTCGACAGTTGCCGACCTTGCTGCGGCCATTCATCGCCAGTTAGCGGAGAAGCTGCAGGCCGCCAGAATCTGGGGCAGCGGGTTTTACGCCGGCCAAAACGTCCAGCTAACCCACGTCCTAAACGATAAAGATATTGTGGAATTGCACTTCGGATAGTCACATTTCCAATTTCATGCCCACGCGAGCGATAGCGTGGGCATGGGAGCCAGCCCATAGCTACACCCAGGCTTGCTAAAGCTACGGCTGCTGCAACGCAGTGCGACTTTGCTTGACTGAGAGCTTTTTCAGATGTTTGCTTAAGTATGATTCAATTTGCAGATAACGGAGGACAGGGGATTTTAGTTCCTTTGTTTGTTTGGACGCGTAGGTTCTTAACTCGGAAAGACATTGCTCGAACTTCTCGTTGATTATCAATTCAACGACTACGCCCTCTTCTGCTTTGATCTTGCTTTGTACTTGGGCAACATCGTTCATCTGGTTGTGTCTTGCTGTCCCGCCTGAAGATTTCACAATAGGCGACCAAAGCATGAAGTGTTTGTTTTCGTAGCCTCTAAAATACTCGTTTGTATATTCGATATCCTTCGAGAATTTCGCGATTAGTCTGCCCACGTTATCAGGCTGTTTATTCTTGACATACTGCAAGCCGGTTGGAAGGTGGATGGCAACCTCGCAGACATAAAGAGTCTTGGTTTGCAGGTCTATTCCAATTACATCGATTTCGGCTTGTACATCCGGCAGGTATAAATTCTGCTGTACGAATTCACAGCCCTTTATTACTTGCAGATAGGCGGATACGATTTCTTGTCCAATATCCATGATTCCGTTTCACTCCAATTGTGTGCCATGTCCGTGCTCGGTTGAACATGCCCTACTATCATATTAAAGATTCGTGGTCAATGGAGATAACAATGTCATCACTGGACTGCTCGCCAAGTTCTCGTCTATCTACCCAGAAGCTCTCGGACTTCCTGCCTGAGCTTAGGAAGGTGATTTTGGATAGCAGCCCAGACAATGTCGGGGTCAATGGCGTCATAGCCATGGCTGATAACATTACGAAAGCCGATAATCCGCTCGTGTTCTGAAATGCTGCCCAGAATAGAGCTGTCCAATTTTTTGATTCGATTCAGAGCTTCTCCTATAATCTCAAACTTTCTTTCGACCGCGGCCTGTAACATTCCATCGGCAAGATAGCCCAGGTGGTCCGCTCCAGTGGTATATTGTTCGATGCTGTCGGATGCCTCAAGAATATCAAAGAGACACTTTTTTACCTCAAGTTGCATATATGTTCTTTCTGGTGTGCTCTATCGAGGCTTTGAAAAATGGATTCTTAAGCGCTCTTTCGACAACCACATCCACAGTTCTGCCGAGAATCTGTTCAAGACCTTCCTTAAGCTCGAAATAGCGATCGAAAAGGTCGCGTGCGTCACGGTCGAACTCAACCAGCACATCCACATCGCTATCAGGTCTAAAACTGGCGGTGGTAGCCGAACCAAATATATCAAGTCTTTTGACTTTCAATCGCCGGCAGAGATTGCTGATTGCGGGTTCCAGATGGTCAACGCTAAGCATAATTTGGCCATATTCAGATAAGTTGGTTGTCAAACGCAAGTTCATAAGTATTATCCATTTATTTTGGCCACAAGTCAAACATTTCTGACGGCAGAGGGGAGCCGTGTCAAAGGAAGAGCGAAACGTCTATCCGCATAATAAATTAAGGGGGCAAAGAAAATTTTTGGAGACTTGCGTTCAGAGTCAAAGTATGTACAATTTTATTTCTGTTAAAAGCTTTTACAAATTGAAAGGGCGTAAATCCAAGGAGGTAAATTATGGACAGGAAACATTTAGTTTGGCTGGGTTTAGCGGCGGTTTTGATGGCGATAGGCCTTCGGTGTGGGGTTGTCGCGGGCCAGGAGGCGGCTTCTAAAAGCTACGCAGTAACGATAGACACTACCAAAGTGGCGGAGCCAATCTCAAAATACATTTATGGCCAGTTTATCGAGCATCTGGGTCGATGCATCTACGGCGGCATCTGGGCGGAAATGTTAGAGGACCGCAAATTCCTCTATCCGGTGGCAGATAAAAAGTCGCCCTGGAAGGTGATCGGCCCAGAGGGCACGGTGGTGATGGTCAAGGACAACGTGTACGTAGGTGAGTACTGTCCGATTGTGCATCTGGCGGAGAAGGCAGGAGGCGGCATTTCGCAGAGCGGGCTGGCTCTGAGGAAAGGGCAGGAGTACGTCGGCAGAGTCGTCTTGGCTGCAGAGGGACCTTCTGTCGGAGCGGAAGTATGTCTTTACTATAGCCTCGGCGTTGGCAAGAGCGTGTCCTTCAGCAATATCCCGGCAGACTACACAACCTACGACTTCAGGCTCGTTCCGGATGCTGACACGGATGATGGATATTTGACAATTGCTGGAAATGGAGTGGGAAGCCTTCGCATCGGTGCGGTGTCATTAATGCCCGCGGATAACGTCAAGGGTATGAGGGCTGATACGCTGAAGCTGCTGAAAGAGCTCAATTCGCCGATTTATCGCTGGCCGGGTGGCAATTTCGTAAGCGGTTACGACTGGCGGCTGGGAATCGGGCCGAGGGATAAGAGGCCGCCAATGAAGAACCCCGCCTGGGGCGGGATCGAACATAACGACTTTGGGCTGGATGAATTTATCATATTCTGTCGCGAGATAGGCACCGAGCCGATGATTACGGTAAACACCGGCTTCGGCGATGACCATTCAGCAGCAGAAGAAGTCGAGTACGCCAACGGCTCGCCCAACACGCCTATGGGCAAATGGCGGGCGGCAAACGGGCATCGCGAGCCGTACAACGTCACGTGGTGGTGCGTCGGCAACGAAATGTACGGCAATTGGCAGTTGGGTCACATGTCACTTGAGCATTACGTGCGCAAGCACAATCTGTTCGCCAAGGCTATGCACAAGATTGACCCATCCATCAAGCTCATGGCGGTGGGAGCGGTGGGTGACTGGTCGGAAGGTATGCTCAAGAACTGCGTAGATGGGATGGACCTAATCAGCGAGCACTTCTATAAAGGAGCAAAGAAGGACGTGCTCGAGCACGTGCGCCAGGCCCCTGAAGCGGTCCGCCACATAGTCTCCGCCCACCGTGATTATCGCAAAAAGCTGGACTCGATTAAGGGCAAAGACATCCGGATTGCAATTGACGAGTGGAACTACTGGTACGGCGAGCACCTCTTTGGCGAGCTTGGCACGCGGTATTTTCTCAGAGACGCGCTTGGGATCGCCGCGGGTCTGCATGAGATGATCCGCAGCAGCGATTTAGTCTTTATGGCTAACTACGCCCAGACTGTGAACGTTATCGGCGCCATAAAGACTACCAAGACCGCGGCTGCTTTTGAGACGACCGGCTTAACTTTGAAACTCTACCGCGACCATTTCGGACTACTGCCCGTAGCTGTGCAAGGTGAGGTGACGCCGTTGGATATTGTGGCCGCGTGGACGGGCGATAAAAAGGTGCTGACTATCGGTCTCGTCAATCCGACCGAGCGACAGTGCGAGTTGACGCTGGATGTGAAAGGATTGCGGCTGGGCGATAAAGGTCGTGTGTGGGTGATTAGCCACAGCGACCCTATGGCTTATAACGAGCCTGGGAAGGAACCCAACGTTGTGATTAAGGAGCGGGAGGTTTCTGACGCATCCAGCGCCTTGAAGCTGCCGGCGTATAGTATCAATATCTACCAACTACCCGTTCGATGAGCCTTTCTTATTATGGAATGCAAGAAAGACAGAAATCTCAAGAGCTGCGGCTGCTCATATCCCGGGTGTGATCGCAAGGGAATGTGCTGCGAGTGTCTGAGCTATCATCTAAAGTCAAAGCAGTTGCCCGGCTGCTGCTTTCCGCCCGCTGTGGAGAAGACCTACGACCGCAGCTTCAAGGCATTTGCCAGGGCTTGGGGATTTGCCGATTGACAGTGTAAACCTATCCTGAGCAGTGATTTAACCGCAGAGAGCGATGAGAACGCAGAGCCTAAAATTATAAATAATGTTCTCTCCGCGACCTCTGCGGACTCCGCGGTAAAAAAGGTTGCAGCAGGACTGAAAATCGGCAATTGGCCACGGTGCTTTGACTTATCGCTACTCAAGCAGCCCCATCATCATCAGTGTCGCCTGCTGATGTAGGTTCAACGCTTCTCGCAAATCCTGCTGAGCCTGAGCCCACCGTTTCCTTGCCTGCGCCCGGGCGTGGCGCAGGGCGTCGAGTTTCCCCCTGATCGCCTCCGGCGTGGCATTTCTATCCTGCAATAGTATCTGAAGCTCGCCGCAGATTTTCTCGACCTGAGTTGGCTCACGCCCGAAGGGCTTCCAGGTAGAAAAGCTCTGGCTATTTGCGCCTTCTGGACCTCCGCCGCCCTGGAATTGGAAGCCGCCGGCGAACCCGCCGGAACTTCCGCCGCCTGCTTGCCCTTGCGGCGACCCAAACTGAGTTGTAAAGCCGCTGCTGGAAAAGGGCTGTCCTATGCCGCCAAATGCTTCGTCGCGTAAGGAACGCACCTTCTCTAATTTAGGCTCAATAATCTTCCACTGCTGCTGGTCGACACCGAGAGCCTGCTGCATCGCCTCGGCCTCGCACTGTTTGGCCTCTCTCATAAAACGCTCGAACCTCTCCGGCGGGCGCATATCGCGCATGCGTTCGAACTCGCCGCGACCGGCTGTTCTATCCGGCTTGGTGGTCTGCGATAGCGAGGGCATCAAAAGCACCGTGACCAAGAGGCACGCTGCCAGCACGAACACTACTTTACGTCCTGCCATGGCAAATCTCCTTCACCTGGGCAATCAATACGTTAGTATTTTGACCTTCTGCTGGAATTGTTCAAAATCCAGTTCGCCCTTTGCGAAGGCATCGACATCAGCCTTTTTGACGCGAATGGTCAGGGTGACGGACGAGGCAGGTGCCATTCCAGCAACAACTGCCATACTGCCGTAGCCAAAACCGCCGCCTCCCATAGCCCCATAACCAGCCGCGCCACCAGCCCCGCCACCAGCCCCGCCGGAGCTGCCAAAGCCGCCGTAACCTCCATAGCCGCCCCCACCGTAGACTCCATAACTACCCGTGCCGTACTTACCGGCACCGCCCAACCTCATCCCGCTGCGCACGCCTGCCCCGGATGGCCCCATTATGCCGGCCTCGGTGGTCCAGCCGCCCGCTCCAATCACGGTCAGAATTACCCACTCGTCGGCCTTCAAGTTGCGAATGTTCGATGCGTGTCTAAGCAATCTTGTCAGGTCTTCTTTCAACTCTTCGAGTGTCTCCCGACCGCCTTCTTGGCGTCCAGGAAAGGCGCTGCCCGCAGTAGGATCCCGTGATGAGAACACTTCCTGCTGCGCCCGCTGCCAGATCGGATCGACCTGCTCTTTGGTTGTCTCGACGCGGGGCTCTTGGGCTTCGGGCGGAAACACCAATGGAAAGTCCACTTCCGTGAAGAAGAAGGCTCCATAGTCCTGGATGTAAATAGCCTGCAATGTTCGACCATCACGATCAAAAAAGTCGCCAAAATCGAAGAATACTCCTTGAATCAGACGAGGCTTTTGAAGTTCTTTTTCCAGGATATATAACATCACCTGCATATCTGACCTCGTGGCCTCAAACTCTTCCGGCTTGACCTCCGTCGTGGGGATTACGAGGACCTTGCCCCTGTCGGTACGGCCAGTTGTTCGCCCATATCGCGGAGCAAGCCTTTGGAGCTGGGGCGCGTAGTTCTGATTAAGCATATCGCTTTTAACCTTGGCGTAAGTCAGGGTGTCTGGCAAAAAGTTGTACCCTTGCTTTATGGGCCTGACCACTCCGGCCCACCCATAATTAACACTGGCTTGGTAAGTACCGTCGCTTGCGGTCATAGGGTCGTCAGGCAGACCCCGCATTATGACGTCGGGTAGGCCAACTGACCCAGAAATCCTAAAGGTCATCACGCTCACAGTGTAATTCTCGTCTGCATAGTCTGCCCTAACAGCATCATATATCCTTTCTGGTGGGTCAAACACGTAACCTTCCTTTAGCGGGGTAACCGTGCCTTTCCAGCCGGACTTCACGGTATCCCTGTAAGTACCGTCGTCGCGGGTAATAGGATTGTTTGGCAGACCCTTCATTACAACGCCAGGTACTCCGGTGCTGCCTGAAATCGCAAAAGTTTCTGCCCGCTCCATCGCAAACCCAGTTACTGCCAGGCCCAGTGCCGTGAACATCAGAATTATTCGGATTGAAGGCTTCATTTCTCAGTCCTTTCACTTATTGATTTGCGTTTTTCACATGGCAACCAACCGTCGCCATACCGGCCCCTGCCTGCGCAGGGGCAAGCTTGTCCCCGCGAAAGCGGGGAGCTAAACATGGACAAGACCTAATTCTGCGTAGCGGACGACGGCTCGCCGGCGCGGGCGATCAACGTCTCCAGGCCGTTTCTAAACTGGCTTTTGTCCTGCAACCGATTCAACTCTACTTGCTCCAGTGCCGCTGCAATCCGCTGCCGATCCTGCGATCGCGCAGCTTCAATCAGCCGAATCAACTCTAATAGCCGTTGGTTCGTCAGGTCTTTGGAAGCAGTCAATGTCTGGGCGGCAAATTCCGTCAAGGCGCGGCGAACCTGTCGATAAACTTCTTCTCGCAGTTGAGCGTGTCGAGCCTCCAAGATCGATTCCCATTGCTGGTTCATTTGCTTGACCAGGTCGACACGCAGTTGTTCAACGTCCACCGGTTGTGGTGTGGACAGGCGGCCGGTGAGAAATCCGGCGCAGATTAGCAGCACCGCTGCGGCTGCAAATTTTATAATTGGCCTTGGGCTTTTGATCTTGCAAGTGGTGATTGTGGTTACCGTGCCCCACGAAAAACCAAGCCGCGCTCGACTTATGGCACGCTCGGTTGCCTCACAGGACGGCTGAATCTGAGAGAGCCGCTCTAAACGTCGCTGGATTTCATTTTCATCAATCTTCGACATCTTGTACCTCCTTTCGGTAGGATGGCGACTGGCAGGCCCCAAGAATATCCCGAAGCTGACTTAGAGCTCTGGAACACATTGCCCGCACGTGGTGTTCCGTTTTGCCCAGCTTTTCAGCGATGTGCTCGTAGGATTCCTCCTGGATGTACCGCATGACAAGAGCTTCGCGAGATGGCCCGTTCAATCGCCCTATGGCAGCGAGTGTCTCTTGGAGTTCTTCCATACGCACTAACTCACTCAAGGCTGAATTCTGATTCGACGCCGGCTCGCGAATATCATCGAGCGGCACCGGCGCTCGTTTCTGCCTGCGCCGCCAGTCGAAAGCCAAGTTTATCGCAGCTCTATGGGCGTAGGCATTCCAACTCCTTACTCTATTGAATTTGCTGGTCTTGGTGAGCTTTATGAATAATTCCTGCATCAATTCCTCGGCAACATCCTCGCGCAGCGTCAGTCTGGTCAAAAGCGCATAGAGATTCGCTCCGGACCTATCCAACAGCTCGAGGAGTTCTTTCTGTCGATTCTTCAACGAAAACCTTTCGGCTTCTGTTCTAAGGACTCCGCTATTATAGACGAAACGGTGTGTCCCCGCGCAACGGCCTTCCTGAACAAATTTCCGCCGGCCCATTGATGCGCATGAGAAAGGCCAGGCTAAGGGGGCCCGGCCTTGGTGATCGAAACTGTGTCTTTGCAGGGAACTTACTTGGGCAGATTCTCCGGCGCAACATCCTTGACGTTCAGGTCGCCGTAAATGATGCGGTAGCTTTTCGAGCCTTTGGGGCGATACCAGAAGATGGGCGTATCGGCGTCGCCGAACTTCACATCCTTGCCGGCATAGTGCCAATCGCTATCAGCAGGCAGCGATTCAACAAATGGAAACCCGTGAGTCATGTCAATAATTGTCTGCTGCATCTGCGTTACGTCTTCAATCGTGGGTTCAATACCCTTTTGCTTCATTTTTTCCTGCTGGTATTTGACGAATTCGTTCACGGCGCTTCTATCCATTTTCGATGGGAACTTGCCGTCCATGTGTTCGGCCCATACTCGGAATGATTCGATGAAATCGTCTTCCGTCGGCTCGGACAAATCTCGCCGGAGCGTCTTTACACTATACCCTTCCGGTATGTCCAGACTGAAGAGCCCTTCGTCCAGTTTCACGTCAAAGGCGATGTTACTCATAGTGATGATCATGGGATCGTCGGAAACTTCTATTTGCACGGGCATTTTGGTTTCTGCGTTTGCCCAAACGGTAGCATCCAGGCCGGGCTTTTGAACATGGTATCCGATGGCTGATTGGCCGTCGATCTTCTGCTCTCCCAGAAACTTCACAGACTCGTCTTCAAGCGGCTGCGCCTTGAGAATGCGATTCCTGATTTCCTGGAAGAAGTTGAGGCTGCCGGGATCTTCAGGGACATTTGTCAGTTCAAGAACGATGGCCTGTTTCAGTTGTGGTAGTAAGGTGACGAACTTACCTTTTTCAAGATCAACGATAACCGTTCCGCCGCCCGGCTGGGTGTGGCGCATTCGGCACGGCTCCATGAACATGCCGTCAAACTCTTGACTCGGCACGCCTTGTCCGGTGAGCCGTATCTTGAACGTGGCGGTTCGAGCGGTAAGAAAAGGCTGAACGACATCAGCAAAAGCGACGCTCTCAACAGAGCGGCCAAACTGATGTACGCCTACAAAAACCGCCACGATTATCGCCGCCGCAGCGGCAAGTTTGGTTATTTTGCTTTTCATAATGGTTCTCCATACCTTCGCCTGTGCATGAGGCGATTCTATCATTTGAGGTTCAGCCAATGCTGTTGAAATGGCATCATAGACTCGTCTATCCAGATGGGCACTGGCTTTTAATCGCAGTTTCTTGATCTGGCTGTGTATATTATCTGCTGGTCTCATTTTTCACCTCGCCATCTAACATTGACCGCAGTTTATCTAACGCATACCGGTACCGGCCTTGGACAGTGTTTATTGATAGTCCCTGGGACCTGGCAATTGCCCTAAATCTCATCCCGCTGTAGATATGCAGGAGTAAGACCTCGCGCTGCTCATAAGGAAGTTCTGCAAGAGCCCAGCTCAGCTGGCGTAATTCTTCCCCGAATATGGCTGCCCTATCCGGGCCCTGCGAATCTGACCCCTGCTTCCGCAGGGGCAAGCCTGTCCTCGCGGAAGCGGGGATGTTCCTGTCATCCACAGCGGCGGCTTGCCGTCTGCGCCCGGCTTTATTTTTGTTACGGGCGTTGTTCGCAACGCAAGTGGCCAAATAACCCTTCAAGCTTCCGGTAAGCCGAAATCTGCTTGTGGACTCAAGGAAACTGACGAAAACGTCGTGCACAGCATCCTCAGCAGAGCTTACGTCGGCCAATAAAGCCGCCGCCAATGTTACCAAATCGTCTTTGTACTTTTCATAGATGCATCGCAGCGCATCTTTATTGCCACGATTCAACTTCCATATAAGCAGCTTATCTTGAAGCATCAAAAGTCGCCTTCGGCAAAACTACAACAATCGATTGTCACTTATATAACAACTGGCCTTGGCGTTTTAGTATAAGAGGAATGGACTTCGTGTGCACCAATCTTATCGAATGAGCGGCCGGTTTCAGCTTGCAGAGCGCATAGAAAAGGCCGAGTTGAATGCTCGGCCTGTATTACAAAGTATGTCAGGACGCCAAGGGTTGTTCTTCTAATGGCCTTGCAGGACTATTTCTCCTTGAGTACAGATTCGCACATTGCTTTTACTTCATCGGCGCTGAGGCCGTAGCTGTAGACGCGGACATCGTCGATCAGGCCGTTCCAGAATCGCTTGGGCTTCTCAGCATTCTCGCCAATCAGGACCGGGTGGTCGTTGATATTTATGGCACCTTTTACGTCGACCGAGACGTCAAGGCGGCCATCCACATACAGATTGAGCTTTTGCCCATCGTAAACTCCGACGGCGTGATGCCACTGCCCGTCGTTGACGTCGGTCTTGCCGTAGATGCCGCCCCACCTATTGCCAGGGACAACCAAACCTGTGCAGCCAAATTCAAGTGTGCCCTTGTCCCAGTTCCTTTGCAGCCTCCAGGAGCTATCGCCCTTGCTGATAATGGTCTGCCATTCTCTATCGAACGCATCGACTTTTATCCAGGCTGCGACGGTAATTTGGCTTGCGATGTTGAATTTCGCGTCTTTGCCGATGTCCACGTAGTCGCCATCTCCATCAAACTTGAGCGCCCTGCCGGCCATTCCATCAGCCCAGGTTGGATTGCCCACCAGCGTACCAGCCAGTCCATTACCACTTGAATCCGCGGCGGTATTGCCTGAGCCGTCGTCCATTTTCCACCAGGCGACTAACGCGCCGGTGTTGAAACTCCATACGTCCCCGGCCACAACCGAACCATCCGGCTGGACTTCATCAATTCGCCAATAATATGTCCTCTGCCTTTCTAAGGCGGGCAGTTCCACCACACACGCATCCGAGAGGTCGGCCAGCAGTGGTAACTGGTCAGGGTTAGTGCCAAAATAGACTTTGTGCCGGGCGACATAGGCACCAGCCATCCAGCTCAGCTTGATTCCGGTCAGTGGGGTGCCCACCGTGCCGTCTGCCGGCTGGGGCTTGATGGCTTTAGGCTTGGTATTGAGCGGCGCTGATTCGAGCTTCGCCAGCTCCTCAGTGGTAGCTTCTCCGATGCTTAGGTCGCCGAAGATCACCTTATATGTGTTGTCGGCTATCTTCCATCGCATCAGCACCGCGTGCGGAAACTCGGCAGTAACTTTGTCGCCATAATACGCGGGGTCATTGCCATCCTGCACCATTGAAGCGTACGTCATACCTATCCCCTGGAGCTTGAAGACCTTTGCCATCACTTCTTTGCTTGGCCCTTCGGAGGATGGCTGGCGGGCCAACTTTACCTGCAGTGCATCGGCAAATTCCTTCATTACTGTCATTCCCGTCAGACTGCTGGGATACCTGCCGTCGGCAATCTCGGCAAAAAACTTCAACGCCCCGACAATCTCGCCTGCATCTTTGGTCCCCCCGCCGAACTGCGTTTCTGCCAACAGTTGGTAGTCCTGCGGTATGTCGGGCTGAATCTCGGCGGTGGTGATTGGCACGTCCCACTGGAAGTTGTCCATGACCATATCCATTACGATTTCGCCGTTTTTCGCCGAGCCTTTTATAGTCAGAAGTACAGGCAGGTCGGTCTCGACATTACACCAAAGCTGGGCAGTAAACTCGTCGAACATGCCGCCGCCTTGTAGGGCCATGTTGGGGTCGGTTACTTCGATGCCTTCGACTTCTATACCGTTGATTGTGTCGCGTCCGAGTGGCGCATATTTGTACTTCATCATCTGTTTGAGCATGGTCCGGGGGTCACCGTTTTCTTTCTCCATCATTGCCAGCAGCTCTTCGGTGAGTTTCATTTTGATGTATTTCTTTTCTTTCGGAATCACAGTAACGATGGTGCCATCCTGGAACAGAACGTAGCTATTGGTCGCAATTTCCTCGTCTCCCACACGAGTGTTGGAATCGATGCGAAAACCGTAGTCGTACAGAAACTTTGCCTGCATATTAAGACTGATGGGCTGCCCTGCGGGGGTTCCCGGCAGGCCCTTCATAGTGCCGGTCATGCGATACATAACCGTTTTGATTTTCTCGACGTGTTCGACCAATTCAGCCCATGCTACGCCGTGTTTGCCGTTACCGATTATGTTCAGTCCGATGAGCACCGCTATAACTATCGCGGCCGCAGCGGCCAGTTTTGCGATTTGACTTTTCATAATGATCTCCAAAACGAAATGCTGGCGTGGTAATTTCGACTGCATTAAGGTTCTACTAAAATCTCTTGATGCTTCTTCTGCGATCTTGCAAACGTCAGCCGGCATTTCTTCTGTGGCTAACATATTCAGGATTTGTTCCATTTTTTTGTCGTTCATGGGTTTATTCCCGTTATGTTAAAGTCGCCAACCTGCTTTTCAGAGTTGCCAACGCCTTTGATACGTGCGACCTTGCTCCAGCTTCACTGCAGGATAGTTTCCCGGCGATGGCCTGATAATCCTGTTGTTCAAGATATCGCATCACTACCGCTTTAGCCTGTTTGGCCGGGAGCCGGCAGATCTCTCGTCTGACCATCGTGGCCAGTTCGTCTCTGTCGAGCGTCTCATCCGGGCTTTTCTCAAGGCTGGCGTGGTTCGGGGGCAGCTCTCCATTCTTGCCGATCCGGTTTCGCCAAGCCTTCGAATTGGCAGACAGGGCGATTTTATAGATATATGCCCCTGCTTTCTTGCCGTTTAGCTTGCCGACGTGCTGCCACATCCCCAACAGAGCGTACTGCATCGCCTCGGTAAAAAGCTCTCGATCGCCCGTCAGTTTCCATAAAACTGATGCCAGGAACCCGGTATATTTGGTTCTGACCCGTTCAAAAATCTTTGCTTGCTTGGAAAACTTCATCTGTTAGCTTCTAACATTCTCTGTCAAGACCCCTCGGCTGGGCTCGGGGCTACGTCTGCCGGTAAGCGTGAACATGTTCAGCTTTTATGTAATATTAACCGGCAAGAGTTGATTTTGTGTAAAGCTTTTCGCTAAGCGCTATATTTTTGTCATTTTACCTATCCGAATTCGCTGTGGTTGTCTTTTGGGTTTTGATTTGAAGTGGCAGATGTGCTATATTAATATTGACAAGCAAGAGAATTTGTGCACATAGGATGACCTACGGGGAACCTTATGATAAAGATTGCGCCAAAGCAAATTAAAGGAAAATGGACTTCGGGGTACGCTTTGGACTTCCATACACTAAGCAGCGAATGTATCGGTTATGATGAATATGGGCACCCGCAGTTTGATACCAGGCGGAGTGAGATTGGAGAACTACTGTATCGACTAAAGTACAAATCTGACAAGTCGGTACTTCGGATCATGCTTGAAACTTCGGTAGAATTTTTAAATAGCAAGAAATGGCCGGTGGATTTGATCGTTCCCGTACCTCCTTCCCGTTCAGTTCGGACATTCCAGCCTGTGTTAGCATTCGCAAAAGGAATCTCTAATAATACTGGTATAAAACTATGTACAGACTGTGTTGTTAAGATCAGGGAAACTCCGGAACTCAAGAACATATATGAGTTCGAAGAAAGGATGGAGCTTCTCAAAGATGCTTACGCCGTCGCAAAGAATGAGATTGAGGGGCGAAATATTCTTCTGCTTGATGATCTTTATCGTTCTGGAGCAACCCTTAACACCATAACTTCGGTATTGAAAAACGAGGGGAAAGCAAAAGAAATATATGTTCTTACACTTACTATGACTCGAGGAAAAAGATGAATAAGGTATTCTTCGGCGGTTCTCGTAAAATGCGACGTTTAAGCCAAGCCGTAAAAGAACGCACTGATAATATTATCGCGAAGGGGTATCTTATACTCCTTGGCGATGCGAATGGTGCTGATAAAGCGATGCAGAAATATCTCGCTGAGAAAAGCTACACAAATGTCTTGGTATTTTGCATGGGTAATGTTTGCCGAAACAACATAGGAAAATGGAAAACGCGGAATGTTCATTCTAGCAGAAGCAAGAAAGACTTTAATTATTACAGCACCAAAGATGTGGCTATGAGCGAAGAAGCTGATTACGGATTGATGCTTTGGGATGGAAAGAGCAATGGCACTTTGAATAACATCATAAACTTGTGCGAGCGTAACAAGAAAGTCCTCGTTTATTTCTCTCCTACTAAGGGCTTCTTTACTGTTGAAAACGAACACGACATATCGAAATTGCTCGAACACTGCGATCCAGACTTATTGAGGAAGTTTGATCGAGTACTCGGAATTGGCCCACGCATGCATTCAAGGCAGGAGCAGCTAAGCTTTGCCGAACCTGAACCTTTTGCCGGTTAGCCGTTCGTAGGCGTCAATGTATTTTTGGCTGGTTTTTTTCACGATATCCGCAGGCAGCTTTACACCCGGGCCGGATTTGTCGAAATTTATACTCTCCAGATAATTGCGCACAAATTGCTTGTCGAAACTCTCCTGGTCTCTGCCGGGGGCGTATTTATCCGCGGGCCAAAACCGCGAAGAGTCCGGCGTTAAAACCTCATCAATAAGGATAATTTCGCCGCCGATAACGCCCCACTCAAACTTTGTATCGGCCAGGATTATCCCTTTGCCCTGTGCATAGCTGCCTGCCTTCTCGAAGATTTCCATACTTTTGTCGCGGACGTATCGAGCTCGCTTTTGGCCGATTACCTCAGCACTTTGCTCGAAGCTAATATTCTCATCGTGCGTGCCTCTCTCAGCCTTTGTAGCTGGAGTAAATATCGGCGTCGGCAGTTTCTGGCACTGCCTCAAACCAGCCGGCAACTTCTGTCCACAGACTGTGCCGCTTTCTTTGTATTCAACCCAGCCGGAGCCTGCTAGATACCCGCGCACCACACATTCGATCGGCAAAACATCAGCCTTCTTGACCAGCATACTCCGCCCAGCTAACTGCTCAGGGTAGTTGCAGAACGGTTCCGGGAAAGTTGCCACATCATCACTTATTAAATGGTGCTCGACATCTTTCTTTAGAAAATCGAACCAAAACCGGGAAATCTGCGTCAGAATGATTCCTTTGTAGGGTATGCCGTTAGCCATGACCACATCGAAGGCGCTTATCCTGTCGGTGGCAACGATAAGCAGCTTGTCGCCCACATCATATATATCACGAACCTTGCCGCACTTCGGCTCCATGCCCGCTATGCTCGTCCGTAAAACAGTCTTCATAGCGATTCCCTTTCTTTCCTCAGTCTGGCCTCGACATACTCAAATATCTTTTCTCCAACTATCTCGATGTCCGGCGTCTTGGGCAAAAATTCCAGCAGCTTCTCCAGAAATTGGCGCTTCCTTATTCGTTTCAATGTCGCTGCGAAATTCACGTCATAGACCCATCCCAGTTGTACCAGCTTGGCGTCGTTTAGTGTGCGCAGCTCATTGTAATCTATCAGCCGGCCGTGCAAGACTCCTTCAACCACCTTAGCAGAATAGCCTGGTTCATCCGGAAACTCCAGCTCCAGCTTAAATTCTTCGCAGTTATCCCTGTATTGCCTGTAGTATTCCGTCACCGTGTAGAATACGTCGAGCTTGTCGGCATCGCGTATCAATTTGGAAAATAGCAGCGCCTGACCATTCAAATCTCCGGGCAATTCTTTTCGCCCGTGATATTCAACCGCTGTGGCTATCCACTGGTGTTCTGTTGAGTCCAGCTTTTCCAGCACTTTTGCCTCTCGGAGCACCTTCACGCCCAGCACACAATGGTTTGTGCTTCTGGCGTCATTATACGTTCGATAAGTTGTGAACTGCTCGAACCGCCCAATATCGTGAAAAAGTGCAATCACCTCAGCTATTTGCTTTTGGTTATCCGAAAGTCCGATTTCCTGGGATAGGTACTGCATCTCGCTGCACGTCCGATGGGTGTGCTGCTCTTTCATCTTCAGGTTGGCATTTACATACTCATCATCGCCGTAAAAACCCGATACGTAGTCATCAAACCAGGCCCTGAACTTCTCTAACTGCTTTTGTTCCACCAGTACAGTCTTTCCAAATAGAAGATAAAAGGATTTGCCGCTAATTTACATGATAGCGATGAGCACCGCCACCCAGTTTTACGAAAAATTCCGGCTCGATATTCAAAACCGGCTTATCATTAAGTATAATCCTGGGCGATTTGTTCGCAGCAGAAAACTATTTGCCTTTAGCGAAAGGAGAAAAGCCGGATGCCTACGGTGAAAGATGTTGTTGTTCGTAAGCCCAGCGAACAGGAGATAAAGACCTGCAAGAGCTGGCCGATCTGGAAGTGCCCCGCCAGCACGTTTGATTGGGCATATACGGAAAAGGAGACCTGTCTTTTGATAGAGGGCAAAGTGACGGTAACAGACGGAAAAAGCTCGGTCAGCTTCGGCCCGGGCGACCTGGTGATTTTTCCGGAAGACCTCGAGTGCACCTGGCAAGTTACCGAGCCTGTCAAAAAATACTACAACTTTGGATAGGTGAAAGTATTTAGCCCCCAGCATTGCTGGGGGTCTAAACCTTAAATTCCTCCGCCTTGAACTCGAGCTTTTGGCCCTTTTCCGCCGCTTCATTGACCTTCAATACGGTTACAGCCGTTTCGTAGCCGATTTCTGCGGGACAGTTAAGTTTTGCCTTGCCGCGGATGGCATCGAAGAAATTCGCCAGGTGCGGCTGATGAATTTTCTCATCCATTGTCACCAGTATTTTATATTTCGGAGGCTGCGGCGAAGGAACGCGAATCTCTCCGACCGCCTCTTTATCTTCCGGCTGGTCTAATCCCTCCTCTTGCTCTATGTAACCCTTGCTGACCCATTTGGCCCACGCCGCTTCCAGCACCCACCATTCACGGAACACCGCACAGCGTGTCGCGGGCTCGGAGACTACTAACGTTCCCTCCGTGCCCAGGAAACTCTCAAAATATCCCTGGCTGCTATTGGCAGATATCGTCTGATAGTACGCACTTACTGGTCCCTGGCTGGTTTCGTACTCGTATATGGCCATTACCGTATCGTGCCATTGGTGAGTCTTCTTGTCGTAGTAGTTGGTGCGACCGCTGGCCATAACCGATGCAGGATGTGCATCGAGGAACCAATTGTAGACGTCTATCTGATGCGAGCCGAGGTCGACAATCGGCCCGCCTCCGAGGCCCTTGTACCAGCGCCAGTTCCGGAATTGCTCCATAGACTCGAATCCGGATTTCTTGAGCGTCTCTGGGTCGATGTCTGTTCCTTTCGGCCAGCCCAGACCCGCATTGACTGCACGATTCCACTGCCCATTGACGGCGGTAATCTGTCCCAGCAGCTTCGCTTGCTTTATGAGTTTTTCGTAGCAAAAGATATACCTGGGGTTGCTGCGGCGCTGGTGGCCGATCTGTAAAAGTTTGCCGGTCTTCTTTGCGGCCTGCACCATTCGCCTGGCGCCCTCCAGCGTGTTGGACATCTCTTTCTCGCAGTAGACGTGCAGACCTGCCTCCAGGCACGCAACGGTATGCTCGGCGTGCCGGAAGTCAGGCGTGGCAATTATCGCCGCGTCGAGGTCTTTTTCCTTATCGAGCATTTCACGATAGTCGGCGTAGGTGTTGTGCTCGTGGCGATACTTTCTCAGCAGACCTGAAGCCCGTTTTTGATTGTGCTTTGTCCAGATGTCGCAGACCGCCTTAAAACGCACGCCGGGTATCAAAAGGCAGGCATTCAATAAGACCCATCCCTGCGCCCCAGCGCCGATCAGGGTGACGTTTATATCATCTGGCTTGTTCTTTCCTGTGGTCTGTCCCAGAACCATAGGTGAAAGTATCAGGTTTGCTGCTGCCACCGTGGACGATTGCAGGAAATCGCGTCTGTTTATGCCGGCATTTGTTCCGCGTGTCATCATTTTCTTGCCCTTTCAGATCTGCTCTTTCACCTACTAAGACGTTATAACTTGTGTATTTGGTATAGTGAAACTCCTCTTGTGCGTGGCTATTTTGGGCTGCGATTCTTGGAGTCATTCCCGCGAACGCGGGAATCCAGGAGCGTTACCGGCATTTGAAAAGTCTTATCATGAAATCTATGCTCACAGTGCTACTATTGAGCCTGCATGATACGTTCAGGATAATTCCTCGCGCAAAGGACTTGTTCAAACCCCGGAGCAGTGATACTGTGCCAGCGCATAGGCTGGGAAATCTCGAGGGTCAAGCAATACCGGTAGACTTTGACAGCTTTCCCGGAGGGTAGGGCAATGGGCCGGACTTTTGAGAAAGGACAGAAATGAATCTGAAGGAAATCATTACGAACTGGGTAAAAATCTCAAAACAACAATTGTTTGGAACTAACGATGTCTTTTTTAGATTTATGTCTCTGTGGATTGGCTTCAATGCCTTCTTCACCTTCAAATACGGAAACATCAGAGATAAAGAAAAGGCACAAAAATTCGCAAAGGAACAAGAAACTGGCAAAAGACATCAAGAGTTGTTGCAAAACGATAGGGATTATGAAAACAGCGTTGCCATAATAGCAGAAAAGGGAGTGACCGACTCAAGAAGAAAAAAACGCTACACCATTTCAGACACGAAAAATTTCTGCCAAGTTATGGACTGCATTTACACAATCAGATGTAATCTGTTTCACGGCAGTAAACTTACTGATGATCTTAGAGATGAAAAACTCGTGAGCGCAAGTCTTGATATCTTGGATAAATTAGCCGATATCATAACACGCTGATTTTCACAGTGTGGGCGAAGACGCGCGGTACAAAGTATGCTTTACTTGCGCATTCAATCCAAGAAGGACATAGTCTCAGCCGGTGGCCGCAGCCTAACTTCGCCAGGGGCGCGAGCGTTTGGCCTCGGCCATGATTTTCCTGGCGATCTGGGCGTCCTCGGCAATTTCAAAGTCGAACATGCCGGCAAGGATATGGTCGGCGCCATTTTCAACAACGTATTTGAACGCGTCCTGCGGCGGTATAGCGCCGGCAGCCATAACCTTAAAGGCTATCCAGGGCTTTTCGACCGTTTTCATAAATTCGGCGGTTTCCTGCGGATTTCTGCACCAGTAACCAGGCACCTCGTTGTAAGAGCCCTTTAGCTCGTTAGGTTTTGGTGCACTCGGATAATTGTGGTGATGAAATGTCTTAATATAGAAGTCGGCGGGGATTTTCTGTTTCTCACACTCCGTAACCACGCGCAGGTCGTGAGCGCCGACGCCGGAGGGGACGCCCAGGTCTTTGGCAATCTCAACAGCCTGCCTGATCAAATCGACCTTGCCCTCGGCGATAAGCCGGTCCGAGTGCACACCCCAGAGATAGATTGCGTCGGTGCCTTCATCCAGCAGGGCTTTTACATCATCGGTGTAAGCCTTCATGCCCGGCTCAACAGCGGCGGTGGAGCATATAATCCATTGGATTTTGCCGCCCTGACGCAGCCGGTATTTCTTGAGCATATCGACGATGCCGGGCGGATTATGTATCGACAGTGTGTTGATACCGTGAGTCTCGGCCAGAGCCATCGTCTCGAAGATTTTCTCTTCGGTGTTGTAGTGGGAGGTCAGGTTGTAGACATATTTGAGGTCCCGGCTGTGGGTGTAGTGCGTCAGCAGATTTCCGCCCAGCAGCACTCTGCTTACGTTGAGATTACCAATCCGGCCCTGCGACAGCGTAGTTTTTGACGCCGGGCCGCTCGGGGCTGCTGCAACTTTCTCACCCTTGTCTTTGGCAAATAACCTTGCCCCTGCAGCGTGTAACGCCGCCACACTGCCGGCAGAAATCTGGAGCGACTTCTCGATAAATCTGCGACGATTCAGTTTCGATGACATGGATATCCTCCTTCTTAATTGCCTCTACCTGCACACCATCTGATCGCGCGTGCTATTAATTGCCGATAGCTTGCCTCGGCATACACGCTGGGGCCGTGGCCAACCTGTATGCAGCAGATATTGGCCTTGCCATAGTTCCTGACCCAACCGACCGGCTTGTCACTTGTTGGGTCGTCGGTAGTCAAAAGCACACGATTGTCCTTCTGAAATCCGCAATTCTTGTACGTCTCATCGTGAGTGGTAAAATCGGCGACGCCTCGCGTGATGGGGTGCTTGCTATCTGCTATGTGTACCTTGAAATCGACATCGTGTTCATATGTGCTTGCCGCATTCTCGCCCGTCGGTTTCAAATAGTATTTGCCACCGATGATCTTGCCGTACTCGTCCCACTCCTGGAAAGACCCCATCGAATGATGCAGCGCCAGCACTCCCACGCCACGATTCAAGAGCTTGATAAAGTTCTCCTGCCGCTTCGGCGATATGTTCTGAGTCATGTTAAATAGCACAATCACATCGTAGTCCCATCTGCTTATGTCCTCGAATATCTCGCTGTGGTCCTTTTGGTCTGCCCGGACGTACTCGATATCATCGTAGCCCTCAAACAGGGAGAAAAACGGCTTTTCGTCAAAATCATGCCCACCGGTAACCACCACCGCTCTAATTTTTTTAGCCGGCTCTGAGGGCAGTGGCTTAACCATAATATTCTTAAAGTAGATGACGCTATTTGGGTCGTGTCCCTGCAGGGCAAACGTCCCGCTTGACAATTTGCGGCCCGGCCAATCCTCACGGATAACGTTTTCCGGCTCGGTATAATCGACCACCGTTTCGCCGTTGACTTTGATGGTGATGTGTTTGCCTCTGACGATGATGTGCTCGGTAAACCACTGGTTGTCCTTTGCGGGCGTCTCCTTGACATTGACAACGTCATAAAGGCTGCCCGTCCTTTTCCAGTCCCCCTTATAGCTGTTGTTGACCTGGATCTCATAGCCTTTGCTGGGCCAGCCGGTCTGCTGATACTCGGTATGAAAATATATGCCCGAATTTGAGCCCGGCTCGGTCATAACATCTGCCTTGAACTCGAAATTCTTAAAGTTGGCATTTTCCACCGGGCCTACATAGAAGAGATGACTGCGAGGACCTTTGACCACTATCATTCCTTCGCGGACGCTGAAAGTGTCTTTGTTCTCGCTGGCTTTCCAGCCATTCAATGTCTTGCCGTCAAAAAGGTTGTGCCAGCCTGCTGCTTTGGACGACAGTTTCTCTACCGATTGACATGCAGCCGAAAGAATGTACCCCAAAGCCACTACCCAAACCAATTTTCTCGCCATTTTGCTTATCTCCTTATAGTCCTCAACGCCAATTATAATCGCCAAGGGCTGCGCATTGAACGGACCAATCTACGGTTGGCGGCATCATTGTTGACGAAACACTCTTTTGCCGGGTCCCATCGCAGCTTCTGCTCGAGCCGTATCGCAATATCACTAATCTGGCAAACTATATCAGTCTGCACCGCTGCGTCAATGGGACATATCGTCTGAGCCCGACTTCTGACACAGTCCAGGAGGTTTCTTACATGGTTGTTGCTTTCGATCAGGCGAATTTCGTTGGGCCCAAATTCTGTCTGCAGCAATTCCTTCGGATGAGCATTGATGCCGGAGCGGTCAACGTGCACCCAGCCTTCAGTGCCTTCAAATGCTGTGCCGTGGTCTGTCGTCCGCCCATAGCGTTTTCGCCATTCATCTGGGTATGGGCAGCCTGTAAAGTTCATCGTTACGCCGCTATCATATTTGGCGACGACTTTCCAGTTCATAGCCGTGTCGCATACTCCCGCCGGGTCAGGCCAGACGCCTTTGCCTTCGATTTCTGCCGGGCAGGCGAGTTTCTCACCGCCGCCCCAGACGGCGATATCCAGCGGGTGAACGCCCCAGCCGGCAATGAAACCCAGCGCATAATCCGAAATGAACCACCAGAGCGCATTTGAGCATCGGTCCTTGGTATAGGGCGTATACGGCGCTGGTCCCAGCCACATATTGTAATCGATCCAATCGGGCTCGGGTGCCGGCTCCGGCGAGCCGCCCGAAGCACTGCCTGGTGACCATACATTGATCGTGTGCAGCTTGCCGATCCGCTCGTTCAAAGCCAATTCGCAGGCAAAGCGAAAATCCCTGCTGGAGCGCTGCTGAGTACCGAACTGAAAGATAGTCCCATAGCGATGGCAGGTTTCTCGCAGTGCCTGGTCTTCAGCCAGGCTCAGGCCCATCGGCTTTTCCAGGTATATATCTTTGCCGGCTCTTGCTGCCGCCAGTGACACCAAAACGTGCCAGTGATCTGTGGTGGCAATGGAGACCACCTCAATGTCGTCGCGGGCGACAAGTTCGCGGAAATCCGTGTAGGTTCTGCAGTCATTGTTTTGGTAGTGCTTGTTGACAAGCCCACGGGCTGCATCTTGGGCGGGCTTTTTAAGATCGCAAACTGCGACGACTCTGGCATCTTTTTGCATGAGAAAGTTTCCCATCACACCGGTGCCCTGAGGTCCTACCCCGACGCATCCGACCGTGATTCGATCACTTGCGGCAACGCTGCCGGTTTTCCCCAACGCCGAAGAACGGATTATGTACGGAAACCCTATCGCTCCAATAGCCGCCCCCGTCGCCGTTTGTAGAAAACCCCGTCGGGAAATTGCTTTATGCTTTTGCATGATCTGGCTCCTTACTCCTTCTGGCTAAAAGCCAACGACTGAAAGAACTCCTCGTCAAGTTTAGCTAATGTACCGCCCATCGTCAAACCAAAAGGGCGGCGTCTCGCAGCGCAAAAACTCCTCTGTTAGTGTGAAAAGATGAGATTCACTTTGCTCCAGGATTTGTTACACTAACATCATACGGCAGGTGGTACTTGCAAACTCATCTCAGGGGAACGAAGCAGGAATGGACTCGCGCGTAATTACGCTGACACCAGCCGCCCATAAATACGGCAATCTGAACATACGTTTGTGTGGCAAAGAGTTTTTCCCACCCGATGTTTTTGGGCATTCTTCGCGCGCTGGGGGACTTGGAGTCCCAGTCACATTGCGAGCTGATGGCCTATCCACGCCGATAAAAACAGACATTCCTACTGACAAGATGACTGGGAATCCACGATGGTTTTTCCGAGAGAGAAGATGGGTAAAGGAATTTGTCAGCAATCACAGACTCGGCGCTGGCGATGCAGTGACAATCGAACGACTCGCTAAAAGAACATATCGCGTAAAGCTCAATAATGCAAGCAAAACTTCCGCCGTAGGAAATGTATGCCAATCAGGATACGAACTGAAGCTCTTGACACCCACCATGACCAAGCCTGCTGTGAGGAAAGTGACTGACAAACAGGAGCTACATCAGGATGATAGTGTGACTCCGGAAAACCGTCGACTGGATGAGGCGGGCCTAGATGCCAGAAAACTCAACATCGTCAGGTCACCGAAGAAAGGCGGGTCCTCAAGTGTCGACTCCATTCCGTACCTTGAACAACTCAATGTCGACATAGTTGAAAGCGATCAACCTATCCACATGCAATTCGCACCGAACACAAATGAGGCTGTACACCGCTGGGCTTCCTACGTGCAAGGATTCTCAGCGCTATTCGTACAGACCATATTCAACCGATATAGGGAATCCTACAGTCAGCCTGTCGTTCTTGATCCTTTTGCCGGCTGCGGAACCGTCATCGCACAGGCTAAATTCAACGGCTACACATCAATAGGAACTGAGCTGAATCCACTCTTGCAGTTTATTGCCCAGACAAAAGTGAACTCGTGGGACGCGTCTCCAAGTCGATTACTTGAGGCATACAAGCAGATGCCTAAGAACAAATCAGTGCTGGCACCTTCTTTTCTTAAGTCTACGTCTCAATTCCGACCATCCGTGCTGCGCAACCTGGAAACGGTCAACGGGGGTATTGTTTCCATGAGGACGCGTACCGAAGAACAGGAAAAAATCAAAAATCTTCTCAGGCTGGCTTTTTCCGCAATTTTAGTGGACTGCAGTAATCTTAAAAGAAGCCCCTGCCTCGGATATGTCAAAAACAAGATCGTAAAGGACTCCGCACCTTTTGTGCTCTTCGAGGAGAAAGTACATGAGATTGCCGACGACTTGCAGCTTGTCCAGTCTCAGTACAAAGACTCCATACACACCAAGGCCAAGATTTTCTGCTCCAACGCAATGACCTTCAAGCACAGAAACAGATTTGATTTAGCCATCACGTCCCCTCCTTATATGAACGGTCTTGATTATGTAATGAATTACAAGATCGAAATGGGCTGGCTGGATTTTGTCCACAGTCAGAAAGACTTGAAGAAAATCAAAGATGATATGGTTGTTTGTGACAATGTTTCGAAGGGACTGATCAGAAAATTCTATGAGTCCCCTTCGACTTACACTAACAATTGGATAGAAGAAATCAAAGCGAATATCAAAAGGAACATTATCAGGAGGGGGGCTTATAGAAGGCAGGACATGCCCTATATTGTGCACAAGTACTTTGACGATTTATACAACGTGATGAAGAATGTCGTTTGCTCGCTTAAGTCTGGCGGCAGATTCATACTGGTTGTTGGAGACAGCCTCATTGCAGACGTGTATGTCCCTACCGACCTGCTCATAGCAAAGATTGGATTAGATCTGGGCCTGAAGATTGAAAAGATAGAGAAGGCAAGAGAGAGACGTTCAGGCCAAATAAGAAGTTACAGATTGAGGGAATCGATAGTAATCCTTCTGAAAGCATAGATTCATGCCTGATCCTGCAATCGGATACCACGAAGAACCGACAAACAGCAATGGAATAGTTAGAGCGCGCACAACCGCGCAGGTCCGGTCATGGCTCATCCCACGCAAGGAAAGAGCCTTGCACGCACTGCGTCACGAATTGGAAACCGTGGAGTACCCGGGCGTCTACGTCTTATTCGAGGGGAAGAACAAGGTATATGTTGGCGAAGCTTAGAACATTTACACTCGTTTGGATCAGCACATCAAGAATCCCGACCAGAAGATAAAGGAATGGGACGAGGCTCTCATAATCAGCGATGGCCGGCCAGCAAGTCAATCCGATTTGAATGACACCGTTGTACGTAGGGCCTTAGAGTCCCATCTTATCAAACTGATGAAAGCCAATAAGTATACCGTGGTTTCGCAAGGCCAAACAACAACCTTAAACCAAACACAAAGATATATAGTGACAACACTCGTTTCAGAATTGAACTTCTTCTTAGCGCGGAAGAATCTTATCTCGAGGCTTCTGGAGGAACAAGGCCAAGAAGAAATCTTTCTCGATGAATTGAAAGCTCTATTCAAAAAGAAGGACATTGCCGTTCAGAAATGGGGGAAGTACGAGGCGCTCATTCAAGGCCAAAAGGCCTTTATACGCCCAGGCAGTAAGAAGCCCAAGGGTTGGCAAATAACTTTTCGCGGCAGGAAACCAGGCAGCTTCATTGATTGCTTGCAGAGAGGCGAAGGCTACTTATTGGTGCCTCGCAACGGGGTACTACTTATACCACTGAGCCAAGTCAGAGAAGTCATAGATGAACCTGCTTTTGAGCAAGACACAATCGATATATGGATAGTCTTCTCCCCGGCAAAAGTGACATTAAGTTACAAGTCGCAATCGATGGATGTAAGGGAGTTTCGATTGACAACCTAACACGGGTCAATAGGTATAGCGCGGGCCAACGTACATATTCGTGTTGTTCTGGAACTGGGCGAAGAAGGTGTTAGGATAATCGCCAAAATCAAGCATCTGCTCGGTATCGAGCAGGACAAACTCAGAATTGCCCTGTTGGCCGATCCACAAACCGGCTGGCTACCGAAAGCAGGAATGACCCAGAATATTTCCTACCTTAACAACCAGAAATGTCCACAAATCTTGGCTCAGAAATCACCTATTGCTTACGCACTTTCTCCTCAGAACCCTGACACCTTTTGCGCATTTACGCAAATCTTTGCCGATTTTCCAAATCAGCCATTTTATGCTCAAGCAGATGCTATCTATGAATCCTTGTGATATTTCCTTTCGCTCGGCTCATTCGCCAAAGTGCCGAATCAGCCAGAATTACCATCCAACTGGGCCAATTTGCCTTAGTGCCAATAATATCTGTTTTTTTATTGCTAAAATCTGGCTTCGAGGTTTTTTTATGCTTGACAACTCCCGAATCGGTCGTTAAGTTAGGCCGGAAAGGCAATCTGGAGAGGCCTTATGTCAAAAGGATTTGGCTGAAAAGGAAGGGAAGAGAATGAAGGATCTATTTACCACCGGCGAGGCCGCCGAAATCTGCAGAGTAAGCCAACAGACAATCATTCGTTGCTTTGATTCCGGTAGAGTGGAAGGCTTTCGTGTTCCCGGCTCAAGATTCCGCAGGATTCCACGTCAGAGCCTGATCAAGTTCATGAAGGATAACAGTATCCCTCTGGACAACCTTGAATCCGGCAAAAAGAGAATCCTCATTGTCGACGATGATGCTGAAATCGTCGAGCTCATGGCCGACGTCTTAGGGCGGGACGGCAGATTCGAGATCAAGACAGCATCCAGCGGCTACGAGGCAGGGATGTGGACACAACGGTTCCAGCCCGACTTGATACTGTTGGACTACATGTTGCCCGACATCAACGGTAATATAGTCTGCCAGACGATCAAAAGAAATCCGGAATTTGAAAACACCAAGATTATTATCGTAAGCGGCGTTGTCAAGCAGGATGAGATCGATCAGCTCTTAAAGTCTGGTGCCGAAGGCTTCATAAAAAAGCCGTTCACCATCATCGAGCTTACCGATAAAGTCACCACCGCTCTAAAGATGAGATAAGAACGCCGCCGCTTCGGGCAAAGTATATCCTGGCGGTCCATAAGAACAGGCCAGGAAATATGTCACTTTAAATGGATAATCAACGGTCCTCACGTTGAAACGCGAGAACGATGACATGGGCGCCGAAGATGCTGATACAGTAGCTGCCCGCCAGACAGAGCTTGCCGTCGCCCGACTGGATTCACTAGTGACCCTGCCTTGCGTTGCGATACAATATTTCTCCAAGTTTTTGCAAAGCCGATTTTCTCCCTCCGACTTAGCTGATATTGTTGAATCAGACCCTGCGCTTGCCGCTAAGATTTTCTCCCTTTCGCACCAGCATGGCGTAAATCTGCCCAGCCTGAAGTTCTCGCTTCGCCTGGCACTTGACAGACTGCCGACGGATTTGGTTCGCCAGGCCATCCTGTCAGTTAAGGTGCTCGCCGCCTCTGAGCTTGAGCAGGGCCCTGACAACGTCACAATGCTGTCTGCGAAGGAGCTTGTACTTCATAGCCTTGCCGTTGCCTGCTGCGCCAAAGGTATCGCTGCCATCACAACAGATAAGATTGAACCTGAGCTGGCTTACTACGCGGGTCTGCTGCATGATATTGGAAAGTTTGCGTTGCAGGAGACGATGCCAAAGAGCCTCGCGCAGATTGTCGAAGAAGCCAAGTCGGCCGGAGCAAGCTCTTATACGGTCGAGCAAAGGTATCTGGGTACCAGCCATACAGTGCTGGGCAAACGTTTAGCTCAAAAGTGGCACCTGCCGGAACCGATAAGTCTTGCTATCTGGCTGCATCACAGTGACACGGTGACAATCGCGCGTGATGTCCCTGAGGCAAGAATAGCGCGACTGGTACAGTCGGCTGATTCTATAGCCAGGCGGGCCGGCATTGGGCAGTCTGGTAGTTTCGATTCACCGGAACCAACGGAGAAAATAGCTCAATCGTTCGGAGTTGCCGTCGAGCAACTGGAGCAAATCCGAGCCAATCTGCTGGAAGCAGTCAAGGAAAAATCCAGGGCTTTGGGTCTGGATTTGCCTAATGCTACGACACGTTACTGTCAGTTTGCTCATGCCGCTGCAGGCCGTTTTGCCCAGCAGCAGGCAGAGTTGTCCGTGGAAAATCGCCGCCTGGGAACCGCTTGTAGCCATTTTGATTTTATAATAGATTTTCTGCTCAGTATAAGTTCCGATGCCACCGCTATCGATGTCGCAGAGAACTTCACTGTTCGCTGGCAAAGGTTTTATCAAACAGGTTTGGTCTGTTTGTATTTGGCGCCAACAAGCAGTCCAGAATCTTTGGAAGCTGCCGTTGTAGAAAGCCTGGGGCAAAGCAGAACCATCATATTGAATGTCCCTTCAGATGCCAAGCCAATACCAGAGACGATAGCTAATCGATTTGCAATTCTGGATGCCCAGGACCATGTCGATTGGTTACTTGAACAGTTAGAACTTGAGTCCGACCTGCGGCAAGCCAAGCTGGTACCGTTACTTTCAGACGGCAAGGCAGTGGGCGCACTGATTTTTGAGATGCACTATCCGGCGGATGCAGAGCTGTTCGAGGAAAATTTCGGCAAGCTCGCCGGAATCGCCGGTGCCGTTTTAGATATGGTGCTGAGCCGGCATAAATATGAGCGTTTTGCTGAGCTTTTTGCTCGGCTTATTCGTGGTGCTGCCGAGCAAGCTGCCGCCCCGCTAAAAGGTGAAGTTGCGCCGGCGGAGATTGCTGCCGATGCCTCTCTGGAGGCCCTGACTGAGATGACTGCCGGAGTAGCCCATGAGCTAAATAATCCTCTTTCGGTCATATCCGGCCGGGCACAGTTACTGGCTGACGCTGAGACGGATCAAAAGAAGAAGCGAGCCTTACAGCAGATTCAAGAAAATGCCCGCGAAGCTTCTGCAATCCTTGAGGACCTGATGAGTTTTGCCGAGCCCCCGCCGCCCAAGCCAAGCCAGACCGACGTTAAGCAAATGCTCGACGAGGCCATACAATTGACCAAGCAGAAAACCGCCGCAGAGCATATCAACGTCCAGATCCAAGTTGCCGAAGATGTTAAAAACGTGCTTGTAGATTCCGCGCAGGTTGCCTCAGCTCTGGCAAATGTTCTTAGCAATTCTCTGGAATCCTACCGTGATCCCCGCTGCCTGCTTCCGCAGGCACAAGTTTACCCCCGCGAAAGCGGGGGCGGGGACAAGCTTGCCCCTGCGCAGGCAGGGGTAGGACCAATTAAAATCACTGCCGATGCCGCCGGCAGCCGCGTGAGGATTCAAGTTAGCGACCTCGGTTGTGGGATGGATGCAGAGACCCTTCGAAAAGCGACTCACCCATTCTTTTCAGCAAAGCCCGCGGGGCGCAAGCGCGGGATGGGTCTTGCTTATACTGCCCGCACTGTGCAATTGAATAAAGGCTCGCTCTCGATTGAAAGTGAGCCTGGCAAAGGCACAACAGTGACAATTTACTTGCCCGTCAATTACCTGACAAACGCCTGAGAATCTCGATTTTGCTTTCCCACTTGTGGGAATCTATGCCGGAAGACGCCCCCCCACCGCTCTGCCACAATCTGCACCACCACCTCCACATAAATCGTATCACTCTCATATCATACCCTCACTCAGACGGTCAGTTATTATACCATAACTGCCGGTTCAACGCAGCGTGAAAGTGGTCAGGCAGAGGCTATGAAGTGGGTTGGATAGCTTTGGTTGCAGCGACGGCTCTTTTTATCGGGCTGTGGCAAAAAATTTTTGTATGGCCAACTTTGGCGTCCAGTCGCACCGGTCTTTCTCTCTGTCAAGATGCCAAAGAGCTGGCCGAACATGTCATCAAATGGCTGATCCCGGATCCCATCCTCGGGCAATGGGCAGTGACTTTGTCTATTTGGCGTTTTCCAGGATTCCCATTAGCTCGTCATCGTTCAATGCGATTGGGTTGCCCTTCATGCTGCTGGATTTTTTGGCTTTTTCTACGACTGCGGGGAAATCTTGTTCTTTGAACCCGAACCGTCCCAGCGGCGGCACTTTCAGCTCTGCGCAGAACTGCTGCAGCCATGCGACGCCGTCGGCTGCCAGCGATGTAGCCTTGCCGGTCAATACGTGGGCAATTTCATCGTAGCGAGTCAGTGCCGGCGAATCTGCTGCCCGGCTCTTTAGAGCTCTTACATTGGCTCGCGTAACGAGCGGCAGAAGCCGAGCACATATAACACCGTGAGCAGCGGAAGTCATGCCACCCAATGGACCCGCCAAGCCATGTACAGCACCAAGCCCTGCATTAGCCAGCGCCAGTCCGCTAAACAGACTTGCCAGGGACATATCTTCGCGGGCAGCGGCGTTGCTGCCATCCTCGTAAGCATCTCGTAAAGAACGCCCGGCTCGCTCCAGACCCTCCCGACAAATAGCATCGGTCAGAGGATTCGCCTTGTTACTAACAAAGGCTTCCATAAGTTGGGTCAGGGCATCCAGGCCGGTGCTGGCAGTTAAAGCCGGCGGCATCGAATAAGTCAATTCAGGGTCGACAACAGCCAGGCTCGGCAGCATCCATTCGCTGCGCATGCTCACTTTGACTCGATGCTCAGGCACACCCAGCACCGCATTGCGGGTGACCTCGGCGCCGGTTCCTGCAGTTGTCGGGAGCGCGACGTGGGACGCGGATTTATTGACAAGCGGCTTACCGCGACCGACAACTTCCAGATAATCCTCCAGTTCGCCGTCGTTGGTTAGCATCGCTGCGATGGCTTTGCCGGCGTCGATAACGCTTCCGCCGCCAAAACTGATAACCAAATCGCTCCGCGATTGACGGGCTTTTTCTATGGCCGCCTTTAGTATAGTCGTGGTCGGTTCGCCGGGCACGCTGAACGTGACATAGTCAATACTCTGGCTTCTTAGCTCTTCAACCAGTGAGTTAGCCCGGTCGGGCGTCCGGCCTGTAACGACAAAAGCGTGTTTTCCCAGCCGGGCTGAAATTGGCGCAACTTCGCTGCTCGTTCCCGGGCCGAAGACAATGCGCGTGGCGGTGACAAACTCGAATCTCATAACTGCCTGTACTTTGTGCCAGACCCGTAGCTAATCCCAACCGCGGTCGTCAGGAAACACATTTGCGTACTTAATACTGGTACGCGGCTGAGCCATCATGTCGGCGACAGCATCACGCCATTTTTGATAGTGTGGCGTTTCCTTGTGCCTGGCAGGGTCGTCAGCGGTGCGATACACCTCAACCAGCACAAATCGAGTAGGATCGTCCTGCTGCTGAATTACGTCAAAGCGAGCAACGCCGGGCTCTTTGATGCTGTGGCGGGAATTTTCAAGTGTAGCCTTGCGAAAAGCCTCCACCTGGTCGGGCTTAACCTGGACATGAACGTGCACTATTAGCATACCGTGCTCCTTAATAGTCACGGGCGACGGCCCGTTGTCGTATGCAGATTTGACCGTCGCCGTACCGGCGACGGCTAAACGCCGGTTGGGGACACCGCTCAATGGAAGCCCTTCATCCAGGGACATGAATCTCGCTGAGGACACTCCTTGCAGCTATGTTTGGTCGAAAGTAAAGGCAACAGCACAAACGCATCGACGGCAAAAACAATCAGCAGCGCCAAAAGCCCTATAGAAAAGGCGCCTATCAAGGTGATCACGCCGACCAATACGGGTATGAACCATAACGGCACGATAACAGGTATGTGCTTCTTGAACTTCTTGTCGAAACAGTCCGCAGGAATTTGCGATCTCAGATTTTCGATTTTCGATTTTCTGCGCAGCCTGACTGCTATCTGGCCATAGCCACAGGGGCAAGACCTGGTGTCATAGTACCGACAAAAAGGACACAAAAACACGATTATCCAGAAAATTCCTACTATGCCGTATATCAGGTACACTACCGCAGCAACCCATCTGGATAATGCGGAAGGGATGCTTAAGAATAAGACCGCCGTTCCCAGCACTATCATC
>Ga0299912_10000295_pt1 | contig 45407 bp, 71 predicted proteins | sample RVTome_2_FD_207667 | JGI IMG/M metagenome (GOLD analysis project Ga0299912, IMG submission 207667) | Soil microbial communities from uranium-contaminated site in the Upper Colorado River Basin, Wyoming, United States - RVT95D214 (version 2) ... | reverse complement strand
GTACCACCAGCGCACTGCCGCGACCCCATCGATGTCGTTGAGCTTGCCGTTGAGGTAATGCTCCTCGTACCAAGGCTGGCCGGTGTCGTGCCACCCGCGCTTAGCCGCGACACCATCGATGTCGTTGAGCTTGCCGTTGAGGTAATGCTCCTCGGCCTTCGGCTGGCCGGTGGGGTACCACGAGCGGACGCAGCCGGTGAGTTCGAACCTGCGCATTGTCCAGCCCGCGTCCAGCCCGGCTTTGGTCGCCGCGTCGTTGTCCGCCGGGCAGTCGCGCCCGTCGGGGAACACCCGCGCGAATAACTCGATTTGCTCCTTGCACGCGCCGTGCTCGATTAATAATGCCTTCGTGATCTTCATGATTCGTGATTCTCCTTCAGCGGCACGACGTGGATACTCGGCATCCAGTTCGGGATTCTCCGCCGCTACCAGCCGACACGCTGCGGCTATGATCCCGCGCGTTCCTTTATGGCTTTTCTTCTGTAGCTTTATCGCTTTTTTGATCATTTCGAGTATGTCCAGGGTGTTTAATTCGTCGGTCATTGCATCCCCCCGTCCCTGTAATGCTCCTCGCGCTGCGGGGTGCCGTCTAGGTGCCACCGGCGGACGGCGGCGACACCATCGATGTCGTTGCGCTGGCCGTTGAGGTAATGCTCCTCGTGACTCGGCTGGCCGGTGTCGTGCCACCCGCGGACGGCGGCGACACCATCGATGTCGTTGCGCTGGCCGTTGAGGTAATGCGCCTCGCGCAATAGCTGGCCGGTGTCGTGCCACCCGCGGACGGCGGCGACACCATCGATGTCGTTCGTCTTACCGTTGAGGTAATACGCCTCGTACTCCGGCTGGCCGGTGTCGTGCCACCCGCGCGCTGCCGCGATGCCGTCTGCGTCGTTGAGCAGGCCGTCCTTGTAATGCTCCTCGCGCAATAGCTGGCCGGTGTCGTGCCACCCGCGCGCTGCCGCGATGCCGTCCACGTCGTTGAGCAGGCCGTTGAGGTAATGCGCCTCGGCCTTCGGCTGGCCGGTGGGGTGCCACCAGCGGACGGCGGCGACACCATCGATGTCGTTGAGCCGACCGCTGAGGTAATGCTCCTCGCTCGATAGCTGGCCGGTGTCGTGCCACCCGCGGACGCAGCCGGTGAGTTCGAACCTGCGCATTGTCCACGCCGCGTTGAGTCCCGCCTTGGTCGCCGCGGCGTTGTCCCCGGGGCAGTCGCGCCCATCGGGGAACACCTTCTCAAATAACTCGACCTGCCCCGCACAAGCGCCGTTCTTGATTAATAATTCCTTCGTGATCTTCATTCTGTTTCTCCTTCTTGGTAGCCGATGGTTTCATCTTCTAGTACAGCGTATTCGCCATCGCAATCGGCAGCGGCTGATGTCTCTGTATTCAATCGCTCCGGATCGGTTCCTGGCTTAGTCGTTGGACAGCGCGATGGTTTACATGGTCTAACTCGTATGCACTCCACCACATCGCCCCCCTTGCCGCTGCATGTGGTAGCAAATAGTGTGACAGCCTTACCCATCCACGCGGACGTGTCCGTACCGTAAAGCGCCGCAATGGTTTTGCAATTAGTCTTGTTCAGCACCATGCGTTTTGTTGCCCCCTTGAAATAGGCAATCGGTTTATTCTCGGACTTTCCGCCTATCACACGAAGTTCCTCCAACCTTATCTTTTCTATCGTTACCGTTTTATCGTCGGGCAAGTCCCACGCTCCAACATAATCCGATGGGAATAACAGTCTGTAATGTCCCATTATAAATCAACCTCCTCACCTTCTATAGTTAACCCTAGTTTATCGTTGTTGTTGTACGCATATGCAGGCAAGCGCAGCGTCACGTTGTCCACCGAGCGCCCTGCACCCCACTTATTGGCGCGAGCACACTCGTTATACACATCAATCCACCGCAAGTAGGTTTTCCTACCGCAATCGATCACATCTTGGGGAACGTCATAAACAACCACGTCGTATGGCGCGGTGAATTCCGCCACTACGAGCCGCACTGGTAACGGATCATAGCCGTTGAATAACATGGCATCATGGTACATGGCAAGCTGAGCGTGCCACTGCATAGATAACACATGTGAAGAGAACTTGTATGGATCCATGTATGCAAACGAGACACACTTTAGCTCCAGCATGCCCTTACGTGTCTTGGCTACACCGTCTAGCCTTGATTTCAGTTGCACGCCGTTAGATGACCAGTATAGCGGCTGCTCGGTATCATATTCCGCGACATCGATCTTTTTATGAATGGCTTCGGCGCTTGCTCGCACCGATGCATCTTCGGTATCTTTCAGGATGATAGCATCATCGGGCCGACTCGCTTTGAAAGCCGTGTATTCTTTACCTCTCCTATCTCCATGCCACACTGGAAAGCGCCGCGAGTAGATGTCAGGGCCCTGTAGCGCACAACAGTGAACAGCGGTACCGAGTGCCATGGCCGTAGTCTGCTCCTTGGGATGAGTAAGATTGTGTTTGTACGCTAGCGGACTAATTTCCAAGTACTTTAGCGTAGAGAAATTCAGCGCTAAGTTTTCGTTGTAGGTTTCCTTTAGTATCCCCATAACTTTTGCCTTTCTAGTAGTTTTTCTTCATATATATATCTTCGCTCTTTCCTCATGTATTCAGCTTCCTGTTTTCTAATGAACTCCACCGCTTGCTCGCCAGTGATTTCATTGTCGCCTGGAATGCCTTGATGTTTGTCGTAATCACATCTATCGCAATCTTCATATTTGCAGCCTATGCCGTCGATGTTCGGCACATACCCCCCGCATAAATGATAAGACTCCGCGTCCCAATCGGCACCTGCATCACACAAATAGTGGTATTTGGTTACGGTGAGCGGGTAATACCGGATGTAACGCTCCATGCGATCGTGAAATTTGCTTACTGCCCGCTCTATTGCTTTCGTCCGCTTGAACCTATCCATTACTCCCTCTCCTCTATGATTTTTTGGGCGAGGTCGAGCCATGGAACCTCGTCGATGATCGCCTCGTGCAACTTCCACTCTAATGATCCGTATGGTGTTTTTGATTTGTCTAGCAGTCGCGACTTATACCTACTGTAAAGGTAATCGGCTAGCGCGTCGTTATCTACGATCGACGGCGCGTTGACAACCTGTTCCCGTAACCAAGCTTCCATTATTTTGCCGATCGGACTTCTATCGATGCATCTAAAGCAGCTCATAAATCATCTCCTTCCATGGCCAATTCGTTTAGCGCTTCAAGATCGTCTTCGTCGAGTACGTCTGTCGGCAAATGCGCGAGCACTGCGCCGTCATCAGATAGTAGGTGGACGTGCTCCACCTCGAATTCCGCTGGCTCTGGCGGATAACATCGCTCAGGTGGGCCCACCATGTTGCCGGGAGTCCCCGGATTGGTACACTTCATTTTTACGGAGAGAGTGAACTCCTTCGCGTATTTTACAGTCTTCATTCTATTTCTCCTTCTATTGTATTAGTAATATTGTGTCAAGCCAAAAGCTATTTACGCGCGGGAAAACGCCCAACCTTGTGCCCCCGTGCGGCGGAACACACCTTTCTATTCAAGCACAAAAATCCATCCCCATGGGCTAGCTGTCGAGGTGAGGAGATTCTTTTCGAAACCTTCTGGCGTGTATCCGGTATTCCCCGCTGATATCTGCGCCAGAGCGCGGTAGTCCTTGTATCCCAGCCTGGTATGTTTATCCACGAATCTACAATCATTAGTCCCGCCGTCGGCTGGAGAGCTGAGGTGTCTAGCGTACAAGAAACACACGTCGTTGGTTTCATTTTTCTATCCTTTCATCAATCATCATCTCTCTGATTTCAGCGACGACAGCTTCGTGCATGTCGTTCGCCCTATCGTCGGCGTCTACTTCTCCTATCTGCCAAGGGGATTTAAAGATCACTTCGCGCGTCACGTCTATGTCATAAAAGCGCGTATCGTCGCGGTCAGCATGAAAAGCCATGGTCTCGTAATATCGTTCGCTTCCTATCATGTCGAATGAATGACTACCGTCTGAGACCATCAAACCGACGCTGCTGACAACGATTTTGATATCTCTGTATTCCAGCAGCGTGTTGCGCCGAAACCTGCATCTATTGGAGCAAATAAAATGTCCTGCCCACCCACGTTCTGTTCTTTTTACGTTGTTTTTCATCTATTTCCCCATTTTCTTTCTCCTCTGGCCTCGCGGCCGGTTGAATCCATCTACCCGTTGCGAGCCCCGCCGAAGCAAGGCTCTCGCGCGTAGGGGGATTAGTTGGCGGCTGGCACTGAGTACTCCACGGTATCGTGCTCTCCGGGATTACGCTGCGATCCGGTGAGATGCCTAGTGCGGCGCAGCCCGCAGATCTCGCAATGCTCGGATATCATCAGCGCGGTACCGCCCGTGCTCCACACTCCCGGATTCTCGTCGCATCCGCCCTCACCCTCGGATGTCCACTCGTGCTCGCACTCGGTATCCCCGCCAGCGGCGCGGATTAGCTCCGCATGGGCGGGCTCGATCTCTACATCTACGCTATCACGCGGCCACTCGCTGCACTGATCCGATAGGGTGTAGTACACGCGTACCATTGCTCCATCATCGCCCCACTCGCCCTCTCGCGCCCAGTCCTCGGCCGATTCTCGCGCCCAGTCCTGAGCCGCTGCATCCTGCTCCGACTCGGTCCCCTCCGGGATCATCGTGTCCTCTGTCTCGCTCGATCCGCCGTCATCACTCATCTTCACCCGATACTGTCTCTCTGTTCTGATTTTTTCCATCTTATTTCTCCTTCTATTGTATTAGTAATATTGTGTCAAGCCAAAAGCTATTTGCGCGCGGGAAAACGCCCGACCTTATGCACCCGTGCCTTGACCCACACCTTGCGGGGTCGATCATCGCTGTACAGTCGGTACACCACGAAGATGAAACCGTCCCGCGTACCACTGGCTATACAGTCGGCGCACCACTTGTGCTTACGGCACAGTGCTTGCGCGGCGCGTAGATGGTTCTCGAAATGATGTATTCCCCGCTGGACGAGGTTGCCTTGACGCGTTTTCCGCGCTGATTAGTTGGTGATAGGTGTTTCGTTGTTATTGATTGCATGTTACTTATCCTTTCTATTCGGTGTAATATCTACGATCTGTCAGCCATTGTGATGCCTCATCGCGCGAGAATCCAAGCTGTTGAATTCCCACCCAAGCCGCGTTGAACGTACGCGATTGATACGCGATTAGGATTTTCGCAGCTTCGAAGGACGCTTGTCTCCGAGCTAGATAGTCGGTGATGCCGTTGTCAGTTCGCGAAGGGCTGAGTGAGGCGTAAATATACTCGTAGCTTACCCCGCCCCCTAGTGATACCGGCTGCACAACGTTGTTAGCTCGCTCCCTTGCCTCACCCTCGGGTAGGTAGTTGTTGAGCAATTCGGTTACTGCAACTGTAGTTTGTTTCAATGTTGGTTTCATTTTCCCCTTCCCCCCTCTCTACGGATTTTTTTATCCGCCTCCGATAGTAGTCGTAACGCCTCGTTGATGTCATTTCGCGCGCTGGCGTCAATACCGCCGCCATACTGATAGATCACATCTACCAGAACATTGGTAATCCACCGGATCGCGTTCAGTGTCACTGGTTGCGATGATTTTTCCATTTTATTTCCCCTGTCTGATCCATGCGCTGGTCTCGATAAATAGTACCGAGCTTTTCTAGGCATTGTCGTTCGTAATCGTTTATGGTCAGCATTTTAGCAATTGTCCTCGTGCCACTGCGCAACCATCGGGTTGAGTGAGCCCTCGGATAGCTCGCACTGGTCGCTAGAATCCTCATAATCGCCAGTCGCGAAAAGCACGAAGTCCGCGCAATCTGTAACACTCGGCTCTTGCGCGTTGGCGTTCATCGCCGACAACCATACCGCTACCACAATGCTGCCTATTAGTAATACGTTATTTATCATTTTGTGCCTTCCTTCGCTCCACAATCGTTGGTCCAATCTCATCAACAATCTGGTACGCAATCCGCGCGTCGTAGTACCGCACTGCCGCAATCCGCAAATCCCCGTGGGCTATCTGTCTCTGAGCCCACGCCCTACGCGCATCCATGTACGCTCTCTCGGCCTCGTTCAACATCATAGTGCCACCGTGTAGGATAATTCCATTAATCGGCCGTCGATGTCGTCCAAGCACGTGTACTCGACCACTAGCTGCAATCGGTCTCCCTTGGCTACCACGTACGGCGCACCAAACTTCAGCTCTCTCCCTGGCTGGCTCTTTTTTACCGCCGCTCTAGCTGCTCGTGCCTCACGGCTAATATCGTTCAACGTTATTCTCGTTGTGTTGTCCATGATGTCCCTCCTAGCGCTCGTGCCACTCGTGCCACTCGCGCAACGATACCATTTCTGCTAGCCTTCCCTCCAGGGCCCTGGTCGCCTCTATCCTACCCGCATCGCCACGCCCTACGCTCCTAATCGCGCGGACCAGCAGTGCCTCAGTGAGCCTCCCTACGTCCGTCCACCCGTCGACCCACTGGTTCGCGCTACGTCCGTCCACTATTTTTTTCATCGCGTTGTCCATGCCCATATGCATTGCATCAGACGTGCCAAATTCAATAACCCGCCAAAACACATAAATACCCCATCAATACCCTATAACTTGTGCAATAAACTGCGCTAAATCGGTGACAAATAACGTCACCTTACGCTAAATCTTGCGTACCACGTAAGTACCCGTAATTACACGCTAATCTGGCATTTAGGCCAAAGCCTGGCTAAAAGTTGCGTACCACTGTGCAACTGTGCAAAAACGTGCGCTAAACTATAGTGAACAGAATCCCTAAAGTGTGCAGTGGACTTTGCACGTAGTCTTTAATCTACAATCACTGCTATGACCTAATACCACTGTTACATTGCTCGGTGTCAGCGTTGTGGTTGGCCATCCCCTCTTCGCCCCCTCCACTCCAAGGCACCACCACCTGTAGTATTTCGCGCCGTCTGGCACAACCTGTAGTGGTCTAGTGGTGTTCGTCAATGGATTGCCTAAGTCGGTCAATGGATTGCCACGGCGTGGTATCTCCGCTTCAATCGTCATCGTGTGACATTTTGTCACCTGCCCATCCGTAACCAGACACTGCGCAACCCGTTGCACACCACTGTCCAAAACGGCCACTCCTACCAATGTGTCACGCCACAAACCGCTTTATCACCCCTATTATATCGCCGTTCAGTAAGTCGGTGTAGGTGTAGCGCCTAAACCCGGTCGTGCCTACCAGCAAAACCCAGGTACCCCTATGTCCTAAAACAGTGCTGCTCAAAAAGACATCACTGCCTATAAGTTCATCGTGCTCACCTGCTACACCAAACACTGCCGCTACGTTCATCACTGCTACCGCGTTCAACGCTGCTCACACGTCACGCGCTAGCCTCAGGCTCATCACTGTGCAAGAAACGTGCAATGCCCGGCCGGACAAAACCCGGGGGGAGCCGGGGTACCCATTGGTCGGGGGCCACCCCCCAGCGAACTTTAGGGGTTTAGGGGTAAAAAAATTAAATCACGATAGTACAGATTTTCCAAATGTTACGTTTTTGACCATGTATTAATAATAATGATTAACTAGGTAAGTTAATTATGTATAGGATGACTAGGTTAAATGCTTATGCTTAATGCTTACATTTCCTCAAGATTGCAAACACTTCCTTGCTGCTTTCCTAGGTTAAAGCTAGTAAAGCTTAATACTAAGCATAGCATGCAAGGGGGTGTGGTTCACATTTACCTACATCCGCTCACCCTATGCAACCAAGCCGCCTCGGGAACAATTTCCCTACATCAACTCACACGATTTGTCAGTTTGGTGTAAATCGGCGCGACGGGTGGTTCTAGAACACGGCTGACGGCCCAGAAAAAAAAAAAAACCTGGGAAGACAACGCAGATCCGAGGAGCTTGAAACATCGAAGCGTACAATCTATGCGGTTCGATTTTTCGTCTCCGTTTTGTAGGGGAGATCTCCCTGAGATTTTGTAATGTTGCTTGACTTCGTTTTTGGGGTGAGCTAAGCTTCTTGAATGGCAAAACGTAATGAAGCAAACTTCATTTTTGAGGAGATGAGTCCGCGGGTAAGGGATACCGCTTCATTATACGGTTTTGCCACCTTTGCCCGTGGGCTCATAACCTCAAGAAGGTGATTTATGGCAAAACCTACACAAAACAACGCTATTTTAGCCAAATGCCACGATTGTATGGGCGGATACGTAGATGGTAAATCTGATTGCGGCAACACAAAGTGTTCTCTGTACTCCTGGAAGCTATATAGGAAGCAAGCGCCGGATTTGAAGTGGCTTGAAAAAGATCCCAGGGCAGTTGGGAACAAGGCTCGAAAATCAAGACCTTTGACACCGGAACAACGAGACGTGTTATGGGAACGGTTACGAAAACCCCGAGAAGCCAAGCATGCTGCTGAAACCATTGACGTTTCGGACGCAGATCTCCCGGAAGGCGAGGCGTCATGACAAGCAAATTTTCATCTTCTGGATGGGGTACCACGTTCAAAGGGCTTGACGATGAAACCGCGCAAGAAACGGGTTCTACTGCTCCGGGTAAGTCGATTCCCATGTTGGCTGACTTAGCACGCGAAATAGGTGGTGAGGAGTTGGCGCAAGAGGTTATGGATTCCGTTTTTGCCCAGCATGCTGCTGAAACCATTGAGGTTTCGGACGACGATCTCCTAACCGAAGCCGAGGTTTTAGCTATTTTAGCAATGAAATTAGAACGGAAAAGGTCAAAACCAGAACGGGTTCGCAAATACCGCGAGGCCCAGCGTGCTAAACTCATTAACGCTTCGGACGCTGAGCTTAAGGAGATGTCAATCGATGAGTTGGCGGCCTTGGCTGAAACAGCCTGCTACGTTACGGCGTATCTTCCGGAGAAAGATTGAGCCATGACAAGTACGCCCGCTGAAATGCTGAGATATTTACAGGACTTTTTAGCTGGTATAAAGCGCGAGTTAGCGGCTTTGAAAAAAGCAAAGACCACTGAACAAAACGGCGAGCCATAGCTTCCGTCTTGCCGTTTCCGAGCGTATCATTTGTGGCCACGTGATACAAAGTATTGGGGCGAGGTAGGGAGGTATCGCTCGGATTCGAACCGAGATGATCCCGCTTACAGGGCGGGTGCTATACCTGTTAAGTTACGATACCAGCGGTCCTAGTTAATTTCGTCAGAAAGTATTTCTAACACCATGGCGGACTTCGCTTCCCCGAAATCCAATAGCCCGCGTTCGAACAACGAGATCGACGTCTGCGAACATCCTACGGACTCTGCCGCCTCACGCTGCGTTACGTTCTGCGACTTGCGCAGGGCTAAAAACTTCTTTCGGTGATTATCGGTTAGTTTCGGCATTATCGGACTTTCCGCGCTTGTAATAGAGCCTCATAATCTCTATTTGCAAAGCACCCTTGGCATCGTTCAGAACAAGCAGATGTGTGTAGATGGCGTCTAAAAGCGCACGTTTGTCTGGGAGCGTTTCGTCAGTGTCGTCGGTTGACGCAATCACCGCGGCCGTCTTTTGTATGACATCGGCGCAGGATATCAATAAACGGTTTGGTTCGTATTTCATATCGCTTCTTTCTTTAAAATCTCCGCTACGGTTATTCGAGGGGTAATAAACTCGTCTCCCGCGAAACCGAGAAAGCCGTTGAGATCTATCATGACATCATCCGCTTTACCGCCCCTACCATACGGATCTCGGACCGTAATCCTCCTGAACGATATTCTTGTCGTTGGATGCTTTAGACGACACGGGTGAGAACATTCGTGCCTGAAGTAATTGGTGTCGATCTCTCCGATGAGCACCGTCTGATAGTGCTCTCTTAGCAGGCTGGGGTTGTCACGCAGTTTGTCGAAAGCAGCTTTGTAGGCGGAATCGAAGTCGTCATACAACCCGTTTTCCTTGATATCTTCGCGGTGAATTTGGTAGTGAAACTCGCCGCCTTCGCTACTTCGCGTTCCGAATATCATGACCCATTTGTAGATTGCTGTTTTGTCTTCCATGCTTACTCCTACCAATACTTTGGCGGGTCCATTTTGTCCCTAGAAGGATCGCATTTGCCTGCCGCTCCCACGTTTCTGAACCATGCCTCCCTTTCTCTGTCAGTAAGCATCCTACGCGGTTTTTCTACTAGTTTGAACTCTCCGCAATAACAGTCGTCAGACCAAACAAGAGTATCCTCCTTAGAGATACTGGGGGGAGCTTTTAAGCATCTACCGATTTTTCTCTTGGGTCCCCTACTGGTATTCAGTTTGTCAGTAATGTCTTCGCAGTGGATACAGCAAGAGCATCGAAGAGAAGTGCTTTTTATACTTGTTGGTACACCGAAGTGGATTATTAGCGTTGGTTCGTTTTCTAATGTTTCGTCTTCCATAACCCAAATCTTATTACTAATCCGCCAATTGTCAATGCCAGGTAATATTTATTTCGCTGCTATGTCGATATAAGTTGCGTTGATATTACTAATCCGCTACTACTTACTTACGGAGCCGGATGGCGATGGAAAGCAAAACCAACAATTGTCCCACAATTATCAGCGTATCTTCAGAGCACGTTCTCCTAAAGCGAAACCAAACCGCCTACTGTCGCCATTCAGCTCCGCATTATTAAGGCCAGAATGACCCCAACGGTAAAACGATACGTGGACAGAGAAAAACTCGTCAAGAAGCTAGAAGCTGAGGGCAACTTGGCGGCGGAGTATATCAGAGATGAGATGGATGTGATCTGGCTGGCCATGAGCGATGAGGAACGCGAATACTTCAGCTGTGACAAATGCCGGGAAATGACACGCTTTTCAAGGAGGATAGATGCGTAAAGACATCATGATATTCGTGCCTATGCACAATACGAAAAAATCCGATGCAGCCGAATTCATGCGCGAGGCAGAAGCCTTCCGCAAACTACATCACATAGATTCGGAATGCCTTAGGATAATAGATAACCATAAAAGCAAGCGTGAAATGAGACGTCACGTCTTAGACGATGTGGATATGTGGGGGCTTACCGGGGTGTTCTTCTTTTGCCACGGATGGGAGAGTGGCATTCAGTTGGGGATATCGTTGTCAGATGTATGTGCTGTGGCACACAGTATAGGAACAAACCTCCAAGATACATCCGTCGTTGTCGGGCTCTACTGCTGTTCGACCGGTGGCACAATTGGAAAAAAAAAGCAGGATGAAACCGAACCACTGGGAGGTGACGGAGGCTTCGCCGATAGACTTAGAGACGAGCTGTGTCGTGTCGGAGCCGTGGATTGTAGAGTTCTTGCCCATACGGTGCCAGGCCATACGACGAAAAACCCCTACCTTCGGGAATTCATCGGTGGAGGTCGACCGCTTGGTGGATCGGGCGGTAGTTGGGTGATACCGCCTAGGCATAAGCCCGAATTCAAGGCATGGAGGAAGCTGCTTAGAACCGATCCTACTGCTCGCTTCGAAATACCGTTCGTGTCTACGGGAGCAATACAACGCAGAGTTAAGGATATCATGTGAAAGTGGTGTCGCATAACGGGCGGTTATCCAAGCGGGTAAAGGAGATAGGCTGTAAACCTATTTGTGAAAACCATACGCTGGTTCAAATCCAGCACCGCCCACCGGAGTCCGAGAGAATGGTTCCCGAGAGCAGCAAAAATAAAGATGGTACGACAATAACAAGCCTCAGTTTTAAATAGGAGCTGTAGAGTGATTGAAAGTAAAACCGACAAATCAAGCCGCAGCGCTGCTCCCCGTGTGGTGAAAGCCCACCGGACTCCTACTATTGAGGAGGCTATCGAAATATATAACGCTGTATTCGTTTATGACTATGTGGATAACGGAGAGTATCGTCCGGAATTTCTTAGAAGCGATCTTGATGAAGCGGTCAACGCTGTGAATGTTGACTACGCGATGTATTTCCTTGGTAAATCTGGATGGATCGTTGATAAAAAACAGGTTATTAAAATACGCCGGCTTTGGAAGGAGATGTGCCGGTGAATACAAACCTAAAAAAGCTAGCGGTCGAAGTACATCAAACAGCTATCGACCTTGAATGGTGGTGGAAATATGATTATTGGAAAGAAAAGATGTCTCGTTATGGCGGCGCATTAACTCCAGAAGATCCATGTCCCGACATCCTCGCGGCTAAGCTCGCGTTGATCCACTCGGAGATTTCAGAGGCATATAACGAGTGGTCGTATGGACATTATAGTCTGTATTACAAACCAGATAATCCAGATAAACCAGAAGGAGTGATTGTTGAATTAGCAGATGTATTGTTTCGTGCCTTAGACCTTAGGGAGCGTTTGGGTATGAAAATAGGCACGCCGGTGGACGTGTTGTTAGAGTATGGAGGCAGTTCGCCCGATACGCTCTGCATGGCGCATAACATGGTTTCGGACACCGTAGAACACCTTCGCAGAAATGATATGCATGGGGTGGAAACACAATTGGCGCTATTCACGGAAATGATTTGTTTCTATGCCTATCATATTATGAATAAATCGTGGGAACCTTTCGAAGAAGCTATCCAAAAGAAAATGGCCTACAACAAAACCCGCGAGATTCGGCATGGAGGTAAGGCGCTATGAAAACAAAACCAGATAAATACAAGCGTAAAGATTACACAGCTGTATTAGGAATTGATTCAGGTCGCATCAGCGGAACGGCTTTATTGGCTAGCGGTTGTTGGCAGTTGGAACGCGTAGAGACAGCTAGCGAGCGTAGGATGGTTGTACACCTGGCTTTCCAAGATATTTTTGGAACCGAAACCTACGATGGTAGAAAACTTCTTATCGTTATGGAGGATTGGACTTCGCTATACCTGCCAAATGGGAAGCGCATGGGAACGAAATCCGTTTTGGCAATGGGTGAGGAGCGCGGCAAATGGCTACAAGAAATCGAACGGTTTGAGCCCCAGGGGTATAACCTCATTAAAGTTCCTGTACGAACGTGGCGCAAACCATTTGGATTGAATGGGATGCCTAAAGAGCAGGCGAAGAAACTGGCGATAGCCATAGCATCTAAAGAGACTAGGCAAACCGTCGCCGATCACAATGTAGCGGAAGCGGTATTGATAGCCAAATACGGTTATAATACATACGCCATAGGATAAGTACAGATGAACATAGAATCTTTTGAGGTAGTAGACGCTGACCGTATTCAGCGATTGGAAAAGGAGCACGCGTTCATGCTAGCGTTATTAGTCGATATCGAGCGTGCAATCAACCACGGCAATATTGATCTACAACAAACCGCCGTTGCAATCAAGCGGTTGCGAGATATCCTCGGAACCGAAACGATAATGAAGAAAGGCATCAAACCGGGATTGGTGAGAACATGAAAAACAATACAGCGGAAAATAGGTGTAGAACGATAGCGCAAATATTAATAGAAGCTATCGGCGCGGATGGACCTGAGAATGCGGAAGATACGGCGAAACGCGCTGTCGCGCGGATTGATGAAATACTGATGAAGGATCGCATCAAAACATCCGAGATCAATCTACTCGTGAAAGAAAACAAAGACCTACGGAAAGAGGTTGATAGAATGAATAAAAAGCTTATAGAGTTGTGGGAAAAAACATTAGAGGTGTATTGAAATGAAAATAGAAATAGAAATCAGCGATGATCCGGTGAGCTGTAAGTCCGGTGATAAAACGTGCCAATGGGTGTCGATGAAAAAGACACTAGCGGGATCCGACAAGCCGTTCTGTTTATTGCCGAGAGTATTAGGCATGCTACCGGAAGTAATACGTGTGGGTCCGGACTGGTCGCTATTAAAAACCAAAGAATGCCTGAGGCTAGGCAAGCCATGAAAATCTTCGATAATCCGTGGTTGATGTTGATATGGCTATTGATTGCCGTATGTATATCTATCGGATTGATATGCCGTATCGTTGAAGGCCAGGACAAGACCGCGCTTCACTTGGTGCAATGCATCCGAGCCGAATGCGACCAGTGTCCTCACCCCCTCGAACCGGCCGCTATCGTCCATGTGCTGCGAAAGCAGTCCGAGCGACAGGGGAAGTCTATGGATGCCATCATGACGCGCTATTGCAGCGTGTTCCGAGCCGACAGTGCTAGAGCCAGGGCAATTAGGGATAGTACGTTTGATAAGCCGCTGCATGGCGATCCGGAATGGTGGAAACTATACGAGGTATTTGCAGATGAGTTCCTTGCCGGAAACATTCCGGACCCTTTACCGAGCGCGGATCATTTTGGAGGGTCAATGGATACCAACCGAGCGCTTCGGGCGGGGTGGGTGCTTGTTATGCGATGGTCAAATTATTTTTGGGCGATACCGCCAAAACGAATCAAAGCGAGCGAGGCGAGATGAGCCGTGCTAGAAAAAGACAAGTTAAAATTGACATAGTATGTAGCGATACTCACTGTAACGGATGCAGATATCTCAAATATACCAATCTCCCTCCGAGATGTTTTCCGGAAAGATATTGGTGTGGTTTGTATTTTAGAAAAGTATCTTCTACACGCATGTTACAAAAGCGTTGCAAGAAATGTATCAAAAACGAAGTGAGCGAACTATTTTTGATAGAGCAGTAATCGCTAGTTAGGAGGAAAATGAGCGACATAACACCGTTGAGAATTCTAGCAGAGTGGGTAGTAGCTGATGGCGGTCACCGATGCCCATCCGATTCGAATGGATTCGATAGGCAATGTAAATACCTGGTAGCGGGAGAAGGATATAAATCTAAATGCGCTGGTTGTGTAGAGCAATGGGCGGTTTTAGCGAGTGAACGTTTAGATGATGCCCAATGGATTCTAAACGGGAAGTGAATAAAAAATGAAGTTCAGTGAAACCGAGTCGAAGTGTTCTTGTGGAGCCAGAATAAGGTATGCGGAACACAACGGAGAAAAGGTAGCATTCGATTACATGTCGGCATCCGTTTACCAGATATCCATGGAAGACAAGGCTACGGTGATAGGAGCGTCGCGCGGCTATAGAATACACGAATGTGGCGCCCGCACTAAAAACACCCTTGGTTTTCAGATGGAAATCGAGAAAGAAAAGTAGCGTTATGAAATCGGAGATAAACCTGACACCTGGTCGTAGGAAGACTCGCTGCCGGTTGTGTGGTGAACAAACGGAGGTGGTAAGGACCCCTACCAAGCTTGTTGTAATCGACCCCAATCCCAATCCTAACGGCGAAGTGTTTTTTATTGCCGGTTTTGCCATCTGCGGTAAACAGACCGCGCCTTACACGCTACTAGAACTTTATTCTCTACATAGGTGTCGGAAATCAGTGCCGAAGCGAGGTGCTCCTTGATCATGTGTTTGACGGTCGATCTCACGTCGCCGCGTCGAGCGTGTTTTGACGCAAGTACGAGATGGGCTATCATGATTTTCTCAACCTGCGCATGGGAAAATACGGGACTCTTGTATTTAGCAACGCTTATGTCTAGTATGGATAAAAGCTTGCATAGCTTGCGTCTGCTTATCCCAAGATATTCCATTACATCGTGTGCTGTGTATCTCGTGTTCTTCCACGGCCGTGCTCTTAGCATACGTAACAATATGCGGCGGAAAGTTGTCTATGCAAATAGTTAATTACACCCCCGATAGATGGGCCAAGTTTTGCTCGTGGTTCGAAGCGAGAGGGGCACACCCTCCATACGTATCCAAGTCAGTGGTGTTTATTGAACATGAGGGGAAGCTCATCGCTGGTACCGTACTATATGACAGCGAGGGCCCATTCATTTTTGCTGAAGGCGCTACCTACGACCCGGCGGCAAATCCGCGTGATGCGTATAAAGCCAGCTTGTTTATGGCCGAGTGTTTTAAGATTCATGCCGCGATAGTTGGTAAATGCATCATTGCGCTGGTAAGATATAAGGGAGTTAAGGGAATATTGAAAAAAGCAGGTTATATGGAAATGGACGCGACGTGTTTCATATGCCTACCGGGAGTTACACTATATGACGAAAAAAAAGGCACTGTCGAAGCCGAAAAACCTACAGCTAATGAAGATACAGGCGGGCATCGTGTCGCAAAGCGCAAGGGTAATGGGGCACGCCCTAGCGTTCGCAGAGATCGATCCGGAGATGACATCCCCACCAAGTAGTTGGGTGGAGAAATACGGCCCAACCATAGCACAAGAGAGATTCCGTGTGGCAAAGGCCGCCTGGGCAAATGGGCAGAACGTTCCTTATGGTATGACTTTGGCCAGGGCTGTCATGGGGGATTGGATCAAGGCTCAAGCGCAAGTTATGGTGGGAAATGCGAATGGAGAACAGTCTACTTCGGGATATAGAGCAACCGCTGAACATATCGACCCCGGAAAAGATTCGGAAATCTTCGAAGAACTACTGGTGGAGGACAACTCAAAATGAAGTGCGTAAATATCCATAACGGTACCGATGGAGAATTGATTGAGATAGAGGGAATCCGATACGTGGAGTTCAAACGCCTAGATGGTATAAAGCAGCGGGTACCATTCTCGGACGTGATTTGGAAGATCGATAACGACGATGCGACATTGAGAAAATACCCGAAGGCGCTCATGGTTCGAATCGCATTTACAGCGGACACGGCGCTTATGTCTTTGTTGGGAATGCGACGTACCCACGAGTCATGGGAAGGGATTGAGAAAGAAAAGAAACGCCGGTGGATAGAGTCGGGCGTAACTACGTTCGCTGGCGAGCATCCGGAATATAAACAAGTCAGAATAGAGCTGTTCGAATCGATTATGAAAGCTTTGGAGCTATTATGGAAAGAAGAGTAACCAAAAGCCTGTCTGGCGCAACCGTGTCTCCGAGTAACGTTGTGGGCGTGGTAGCGAAGGAGATTCTACCGGTATTATCGGAAGTCCGCCGGCTGCTTAACGGCATGTTCGGTGACGTAACCCTGGTAAATACCGCTTACACCTGTCTGTCTACGGATTGGATCGTTGTAATGCTATCGACCACTCCCTCTGGTGCGGTGATAGTGCTTCCTGACGCCAATCAGAACCCACGTGCGATCATCGTTGTAAACAAAACATCCGTTGCGCATTTACTTAGCGCGCCTTCAGGATGCACCGTTGACGGCGCAACAGGCATCAGCATGACCAACAGCAAGGGATACCTGCTGATAGCAGACGGGAGCAACTGGATAAGTTGTGTCTCGTAACACCTTCCCAGTAGATCCAGCCATCTACACCCCCTCGCCATGGGGCATGATGTACCATAATTTGAAAGTAGACGAAGCCTTAGGAGCCGGGGCGGCCGGTCCCGGTAAAAGCCTGTGCTTAACGATGGACCCGTTTCTACAGATTGCTGTTGAGAATGAGCGTTGCGCCAATCCGGAACATCCACACCATATAAAATGGGGCCAATCCGCTGGGTGGGCACTGCACATTCGGCGTACAGAACCCCGTCTGTTACAGACGCTTGCTAGAGCGGATATACTGTTCAAGGCTATCGAGCCGCGCGTCAAGTTCCACCAGAAGCATCTCCTCTATACCTTCCCTTCCGGGTATCGGTATCAGTTTGGTCACGTTCGCAATCCCGGAGACTGGCATTCATACGATTCCCAACAGTATACCCACATCGCATTCGATGAGTTGGTGGAAATCCTGGAAGAGCAATACGACTTGATCACGAGCCGGAAGCGCGTATCAGACCCGGTATTGCGGCTGATGTTCAAAATACGCTCCATGTCGAATCCGGTGATTGCCAACAATCTGGACTCGGGGATTAGGACCGATCCGTTATGGGTACGCCGCCGATTCGTAGATCCTTTCCCAGCGGGGCGAAAGATTCTAACTAGCGTTAAAAGAAACAAAGACGGCGAGCTGATAAAGCGTACTAAGATATACCTACCTGCGACACTGTACGATAATCCAGACAAGCAGTTCGTGAAGGATTATGAGGCAGAGCTACTGTTCAAGCCTCAATACATCGTAAGATCAAGGCTATACGGCGACTGGTACGTTACGGCGGGAAGTTTTTATTCTGACGCCTGGAACCCATCGATTCATGTTATCGAACCATTCAATTTGCCCAGAGACTACCGGCTGTTTCGCGCTATGGACTGGGGACACAAGACACCCGGCTGTGTGCATTGGTACGCCTTGGACCACGATGGGAATATGTACCAGGTTTATGAGCTTACGTTCGTGCTGAAGTTAGATGTGGAAGTGGCCGACAAGATCAAGGATATCGAGCGAAAGATGGGTTTTGTCAAAAACGGACGGTCTTTGCTAACTGGACCCGCTGATACCCAGCTATGGGAAGAACGCGGCGATCGATCTTACTCGAAGGCCGCGGCTATGGCCAAACGCGGGGTGGCGTGGGTACCCGCAAACAAGAAATCTTCCAAACGCAACGCGGAGCTGTTTATGGCCAGGCTGACAGACCATAGCAGAGATGGTAGGCTTCCTGGATATATGGTATTCAATACGTGCCAGAAAACCATCATGACTATACCTTCGATACGTACTGATCCGGATGACATCGATAAACCGGCACATGGCGGAGAGGACCACTGGCACGATAACGTACTGTACGCGTGTGCGTACGCATCAAAAGGAAACGTTGGTCTTAGCCTGAGCGAGGCTCAGGGAATTGGTAGAGAGGAAGACGATGGAAAAAAGAACGACGATAGCTACGGATACGGATATCTCGAATGATGATGGCCAGGTAGCGGAGTTGGAATATTCAGACGAAGAGCCCAACCTGGTTCCCGTGTTCATGGAGCATGAAGAGGGGAAAGCGTTTCTAAAGGAGCTGTCTAACGAGATCCTGTCCGATCGGGATGAAGCTTGGAGTTCTTGCGATGAAATGCGCGAGAAGAGAAAGACTCAATGGGATTTGTTCACAGGGAAAATCCCGAAGCGCAAAAAAGAGTATGAGGATATGGCAAGGGTAGGGCTAACCGTATTGCTGGAGAGCGTATCGCGTTTACAAAGCCGTGCTTGTGCGGAGTTATTCGGAGATTGGTCATCCGTGTTTGCAGCGGTTCCGTTGGGTCCCGATGACGTGGAAAAGGCCGAGCTGATATCGCTACATCAGAATTGGCAAATTGTGTATAAGATTCAAGATTTCCCCCGGCAAATGCAACGCGGATTGTTGCACTTCTACCTGTTTGGCGATGTCATGGCTGATTCGTATTGGGACCCCAAGCGGAGGTCGAATCGCCATGAAATACTCACCATGGATGACTTCATAATTCCGTTCGCGGCCGTATCTACCATGCCGGATTTGTCGGACTGCCCTTATCGGATAAAGCTGATTCGCATGTATGTCCATTCTCTTGAGGCCATGCGCGGTATTTGGTACGGCATTGACGACGTGATCGACCGAAAGAGCCCGTCATGGATAGGCGAGCCCGAGCTAGAAATGGCGCGGGAAAACGCCAAAAACATCGGGATTGCAATTGATGAGATCACCAAGGCGCCACATACCATCTTGCAGTATGAAGGGTGGAAGAAGCTACCGAAACAGAACCGACAGAGATTTATCCAAGCGTTTGTAGACAACTCCACTGGCACGATCATGCAGCTATCCATATTCGAAGAAGTGCCATGGGACGAGGTAATTCGTTACGACATGCAAAACGATGAGCTTGCGAACTATAGGCAGGCGAAGCGCGAGTATAACCTGTCGATGGACATGCTGTTGCAGCAAAAGCAGGATATACAGCGAAATCCGGAATCTAGTGTGCTGGACATAATGGATGCTACCTCTCCCAACACGCTGCCTCCCGTTGCTCCGGCATGGATGAAGAACCCAGATGACGACGAAGAAACTCCAGTACCGAAGAAGACCGAGCCGGTTCACATGTTTTCGCATCAGGTATGCATAGAATCGCTGAGCGGAGTATATGGGATTGGCTACGGTAGCATCGTCGCGCCTTATAACATCGCCGCTAACCAACTGCTGACTCAATATATCGACTCGGCAAGTCTAGGGAATTGCAATCCCTTGCTGACTACCGATGAGGTGAGTTTTAAGAACGGGTATAAAATCGGCCCCATGGTAATCAACCAGGTGTCGGGCCTATCTGGCCAGCCAATTAGTGAGCATATCATGCGTATGAATCCGGGGCAAGCGAACCCTCAGCTTCGCGAGCTAATCGACATGCTTCTCGCTAAGGGTGAGGCGTCTATCCAGTCTCCCGACGTTCTGTCGGGAGAGCCGGGCAAGAGTGGAGAGACATGGCGCGGTCAAAACACCAGGCTCGAACAGGCCACAAAGCTGCTCTCGGTAAGTACCAGGCAATTCGCGTGGTTCGTAGAGCAACTAGGGCGGAATAACGCCCGGCTCAATAGTTACTTCATGGATGACGAAGAGATATTCATGGTAAATAACCACATGGCTGGACAGACGCAGTACACAATCGACAAGAAGCTTTACCAGAGGGACTATAGCGTTAGAATTAGTTCCGATATGAAATACACATCGACGGCGCAGAAGATCATGGACGCTGAGAAAATCTTGCAAATGGCGCTCCAAGTTCCACAGCTACAGGCTAATCCATCCTTTATTTATAAGGCGATCAAGGAATACCTGGTAGCGATGGGAAAGAATGATCTGGTCGCGTTTCTTGGTCCCGAGCCGCCTCCACCGACGTCTCCGGCGATCCAGCCTCCCGTGCCTCCGCCGCCAACGGGGCCCGTGGCATCACCCGGGATGTGAACCATGAAAGCGACTGAAAAAGACGAACGGCAATACGAGCAAGCTTTGTGGCTTGAATTGCCGCAAACACAGCGACACCTGGCCGAAATGTGTAAAAGGGCCAACGCTGCATTTACGGCTCTCAAAAGAGCTTGCCATGATACCATCGATCCCAAGGTGGCTTTTTATTATAGTCAGTGGAAGACATATTCCGATGCATACGCTGATCTGAAAGGTACGGGTAAAGATGCTGAATAACAAGTTCGCGCAGGATATGCGTGCTAAAATGGCGAAGAGGGGGTCCTTGGGACTGCCGCCTTTGCTGGAAAAAAGAAGGTGGGAATACGCTATACCCGATCCAGCCTTCGAGACGGCTTCGGCGTTTGACCGAGTACACGTCTGGCAGGTATTGCCAGGACAGACAGAGACCTATGGCGATACCAGTATAGTAAAGCCGCAGAGTGTTGCGCTACGAGAATCGAAAACGGCGGCAATAGGCGTTATCGTAGGCATTGGGCTGGCAGGGCTGGACATTCTTCGTAGCAATGGGATGGACTTCGGTCACTTGGTTCATTTCGTGCAGCTGGCGTTTTATACTTCAGACCGTGGCAGTATAGACGGCCATCCGATATCGTTAGTGGTATTGCGAGCTGGCGATATAATAGACAGCATGGATACCATGACCGCGCTTCGTAAAGGCGTTTGTAGTATCAAATGTATCGAAACAACGGATGACAAAGGCAATGTGCGCCGCGAGCACATGTACGTTGATGAGAATGGGAAAACATGGGACCCCACGGTTCCTTTTATAGCAGAGGATTTATAAGATGTCTATCAACCTAAACACTCCTGGATTCAGTGATGAAGACGTGAAGCCGCTGGAAGAGTTGGAAGGTATACCGGCTTCTGTCGACGATGATTCTGACGACTCTACTCCTGCCGATCCGGACCCGGACAAGTTATCGCGTAGAGAGAAAAAGCAGCGTCGATACGACGAATTCCTACAGGAAGAGCGCTCTAGTCGTAAGATAGCAGAAGAACGCGCTCACATGGCTGAGATTCGCGCCTTACAGGCCGAGCAGCGATATGCCGAGGTGGAGCGACAGGCTAAGTCACGTTTCGAAGAGAGTGCTACCGGCGGCATTGATAAAGAGATCGGCGATACCTACCAGAAGAAGATTACGCTATTGCAGTCATACAACGCGCTTGCCCAAAGCGGTAAACTGTCGGAAACCGATAACGCGAGATATCTGAAAGAGTCAAGCGACCTGGACGATAGACAGTTCGAGCTACGCGCAAAGAAGCATGCGCTGAATAACAGGGAGTCTGCGCCTAACGCCACTGCTCCAGCGACTTCACAGAATCCGGGTTTGGAGTTCATCCGACAAAAGCATTTCGATGTGGTGTCGGATCAGCGCGCGCTACAATACGCCAACGGTAGGTTCCAAACGAAAATGGCAACGCTAAAAAAAGCCCCTAACGAGATGAACGCGCAAGAAGTTATGTCCATGGTGGATACGGTCATGGACGAGGCTCGGGTGGCTTTTAAGATGCAACCCAGGACGCCTACGGACTCCGCTGGCTCTAAGCAGCGGCTCTCTGGTTTTGGCAACGACTATGGCGGGAACACCCCGCGACGAACCGACGCTTCGCTTACGAAAGAAGAGAAGATCATGGCTCGTGCTGCCTACTCATACCTAGGCGATGAGGAATTAGCTTTCAAGGCATTTAGAAAGAACGTGCTGAATGATAAACGTTAACCAGTTCATACCCATCTACCCCATTCCGGTTCCGTGGTCACGCGATCCGTTGGTTTGCATTAGCAAAGAATGCGTGCCTGCCAACGCGAAAATAACTGTAGACAAAGCAGGCGGACAACTAGTGGTACAAGTAGGCGAAAACATTGTATTAGTTCCGCTTACGCTTGTCATAATGTGGGGCACCGAAAGCGCCGTTATACCGTTGCCGCATTAATATTTGGTAGTGTATCAGTTTGGATTTTTAGGGAGTTTGAGATGACTGACCAGTTTTTTGATGTGGGAGGGCATGTGGCCTATCGTAGTATGCATGCCTTTATCCCCAGAACATAAAGACGTCGCTGCGGTTCCGATACATAAACGCGAATTGGTTGCGAGGTGATCGTATCGGTGGTATAAAGAGCTTGTAGAGCTTGTAGAGCTTGTAAGGCCTTTATACCAGGTCACCTGGTAAAAACGCTTGGACGCCAATCCAAGCGTTTTTGTTTTAAGTGCTTAGCCGATATGCCCCCCTGCCAACCTTTTTAATTTTCCCATCGTCTTTTAATCGATGTAATGCACCGCAAACTGATACACTACCTAATATTTAGTTGACAAGGTAAAATAGCCGTGCTAGTGTAGTTCTACGGCTATCGTACTGAGCAGACGAGTACCATGCCAGATCGGTCGCAGACCTCCTAAAGTCGGCCCGAAACTTCAGGGAGAGCCTTTCTACTAGGCGCTGAATGTAGAAGGATGAAGTTTTATGGCCGATTACGGAGGATTTCGTAAGAAACCGACTAGTGTTTTAAGAAAAGACCCGCCTACTTCCAGGGATGTTACTGGTACGGCTTTCGGCGGCAAGATCGTAGGTGGAGATCCGACGCGTCGATACGTTGGGGTCTTTGCCAAAGACGAAACGGCGCTTGAGAGGTATTTCTCTGAAGGATATCAGATAGAGAAATCTCGCCAAGACGGCCCGAATCTTACCACAGGCATCACATGTAAGGATGGCGACCCGCTTACCTGGCGAGGTAACGTCATCATGTCCATACCCAAAGACGAGTACGCGCGGCAACAGGCGGATCGACAGCAAACGCTGGATAATATCCGCAATAGTATGCGTGCTCGCAAAGACGCCGATAGTAGAGCTATTCGCGCGGGGGGGCGGGGAATTCGTATCGAAGAGCACGAAGTCCGCATCCCTCCGCCAGTAGGAACACTTGATGGAGGAGAATAACAATGGCTGATAATGTGCATCTGTACGGCTTTCGACCGTACGCCGTGCGCTCTGGCGCCAAGCTCGTTCCACCGGTACGGATGTCCGTAGCCAGTGGGCAAAACGATGTCTCAGCGGCCGGTAGCGTAAATATCAACGCAGGCGATCCGCTACTGTACGTTAGTACAGGTGGAGTTATCGTCGCACCGACTACGACTATCGTGTCGTGGGTATGCGCTGGCGTGGCTCAGTACTGGAGCGCGGGCGATGGGGTGATGAAGATAGGCAAGCACTATCCCAATCAAACCACTTGGGGCACCGTGGAATCCCGCAGGGGCTATGTCTTGTGCTGGCCAGCGAGTGCCTATACCTGGGAAGTCGATTGTGACGATAAGGTTACGGCTACCACCAAGGCGGCCTACGAGGCTTTGGTACACGAGAATACTGAGTTCGTAGTTCCCGGTAATACGACTAACTCTTCAGCAGATCCAATGCTGGATATATCTCTCCATGCGAATACCGCCACGCTTGGTTGCCGCATTGTTGGGATTAGCGGTAGCGTTCATAACCGGGATTTCTCCGGCTCGTACGTTAAACTACTCGTACAATTCAACGAGATCGGCGAGGCTGCTTCGGCTGCTTCCGCATCGATTGTTGCCGGTATATAGAGAGGAATGAACCATGACTATTTTTAGATCTACTAACGCGGCAACCCTACAAAAAACTCTCGATGGAATTATCGACGACAAGGCCGATAAGATTGAGAGCGGGCTGTATTATCGCAAATGGATGGCAGAGGAAACCATCGACGGGGCGTATTCGGATTACCAAGAATATGCGGGTCCTGGTTACGCTTACCAGATTCCTGAAGGTACCGAGGTGCCAGAGGCAGGTATGTTCCAAGGTCCGATGACCCGGTTCATGCCCAATAAATACGGGCTTCGGATGATCATCACTGAAGAGGCGATCGAGGACTGCAAGTACAAGGAAGTGATCGACTTGGCGCGGCGCAATAAGCGTGCCGTCTGGAAAACCGTAGAGGTTACCGCGCATGACATTCTTAACCGGATGTTCAATACGAGTTATCCTCTGGCAGATGGCCTTCCGCTGGGGAGTGCCTCGCATATTCTGCCTAATGGCGGCACAGCGTCTAACGTTATGTCTACCCCGTTGAGCCCGTCAATCACCGCGCTTAGCACGGCGGTTACGGACCTCATGAAGATGGTCGGCCATGACGGGACGATCGAAGGATACCAAGCGAAGCGCATCGTATGTCCTGCTGACCAGTGGGCCGTATGGAAGGGCATCTTGGGCTCCGCGGACTCTCCCGAAACGTACCAGGGGATCAACGTGGTATCCAAGGCGCATCTCGGTATCGAAGGCGACCCGGTAGCCACCCCGTGGTGGAACAGCTCCGCTACTCAGTGGGCGGTACAGACGGATTGCGATAACCGGCCTACCAAGGTTTGGAATCGCAAGCCACGCGGCAAGACCTATGTCGACGAGCCCCATGAGTGCATGGTGTACAGCTCCACGGCTCGGTGGGATGACGGTTGCGCTGATTACCGCACTTTCTACTGTGTAGAGGCGTAACATGGGTATCAATAACATGCCCAGAAACTATCAAAGCGTGTTGGCTACGCGGTTTGGGATTCTTATCCCTCCCACCGCAAACGTAGCGGCATTTGTCAGATCCGGTGGCGTGAAAAGCGGTGACGATAGCTACGTGAAGAACAACCTCGTCACCACCGTTAATGCGGCACTTAAGAGATGCCGTTCTGGCGGCGGTGACTACGTATTCGTTCTGCCCGAGCATGCCGAAAACATCGCGGCCGCTGATTCGTGGAGCGATCTCGTTGCTGGAACTAACATCATTGGTATCGGCACGGGCAACGCTAGGCCTATCTTTACCTGGACCACGGCTTTGTCGACGGTCCTTCTAAACGTGGCAAACGTATCTATCCAGAACTGCATTCTAAAGCTAGAGCCGGGAACTGGCACGATTAACGTCGCGGCCCCAATCACGATTTCGGCTGAGGGGTGCTCGTTGATCGGCAACCGGATCATGGCTGGTACGGATGCCAACAACAAAGTGACCATCGGAATTACTACGACAGCGGCTGCCGATGATCTCACCCTTGCTGGAAACCGTCTCTACGCTGCTACCGCTGCTGAATGCACGACCATGCTTCAGCTTGTGGGTGCAGATCGTCTTTTGATGCAAGACAACGTCATCGTATGCGCAACGAGTGCGGTTGCCGTAGGACCCATCCGGTTCCTAACCACGGCTTCGACGGACATTCTGATAAAGGAGCTTACCGTGCGCAACAACAAGGCCGCATCCGAGCAGGCCATTACCGGCATGGCTGGTATTGGCGGCATGGTTGACGACCTGTTCATGGGTGTATTGAGCGACGCCGCCGGCGCTCTAACCGGCGCCTTCAGTACGCCAGGCAACATACAGTTCGGAAGGAACTGCGCCGTTGCCAACCTGATCGCAGAAAGAGCAGCGCTATTCGGCACCGAGTCCGCGTAACGTTGCCATAATCCGCTCGGGGGCGTTTGCGACAACGCTCCCGAGCTAGGGGTAACGTGCATGACAGTCTCTACCACACGCGGTACGGAAAAGACGATTGACCAGATTATCCTCACTGCCTATTTGCAGGCGGGGTTGATCGAGGCTAGTCAGCGCACCAGTCCGCCGGGATGGCCGGAGAAACTCGCGCTTGGCCGGGATCTGCTCGATAGCGTTCTTGACAGCTTGCATGCAGAAGGGTTATTCGCGCGATCCGTCGTGCTTTATAACCTTCCGATCGTTGCCGGGGTGCATCAGTACTCGTTGCCTGCGTATGCGTTGGACGTCATTGGCGATGCGATGTTTTTCGATTCTACGGTAACCGACATAACCCAGGCTCCTTCTGAGTATCTTGTCGAGCCGATAAGCCTGAACATGTGGCAAGTGTTGAGCAACAAGGAAAGTCGCGGATATCCAGAAAAATACTGTGTCTACAGAATGTCGGTGCCACTGAACGTCTTCGTCTGGCCGCCTCCGTCTATTACTGGCTGGATTAGGCTCAAGATCAACCGCCTATTTGCAGATACGTCTCCAGGCAATACTACGGTAGATTTACAGGTACCCTGGACCGAATACCTAGAATGGCGGCTGGCATATAGACTGGCCATGTCCAACTCGCTTCCATCAGGTCGCTGCGACCGGCTAGCGAAAGAAGCCGAGAGACTTAAGGGCGGTCTCAAGGGCCTATCTAACGAGAGCGCACCGCAAACGATGACGTTTTCACACCCAACCCAATGGAGCTGATTAGATGAGTAGCACTTTACCGTATGGAATTGGCGGACAAACCGGGAATATTCTCGCAACCTGTCGGCCGCTTATCGTCACCGGGAATATTTTCTATCTTAGCAGCGTAAGCGGTTCGGACACCAATGACGGATTGGAACGTAACCGGCCTTTCGCGACGCTAGCTGCTGCATACGCCGTTACCTCTGACTGGGATATCATCGTATTGTTAAGCGACCATTCTGAAGTTCTGGCCGCGGATCTGGCTATGACGAAATCGCTTACGATAGTCGGCGAAGGCAATAGTAGCGGCTCGCCAACGGCCACGATTGATGCCGCTGGGTTTTCGGTCATTTCGTATTCCGGGGCGACGTGTTCGTACTACTTAGACTTCCGCAACATAAAGTTCAAAGGCACGAATAAGATGCTGTATTTCGGTGCGACAGTAGGCGCGACAACGACGCCAACGTACCGCGTCAACGGATGCCGCTTCGAGCCGGTTGGCGTAGCGGCGGAAGGCGTATATGCCGCTGGTACGCTGAACCTGGATATCAACGACACGGAGATCGTAGCCGGGGCTTCGGCAAAGTATGCCGTCCAGGTTATAGGCGTACTCGACGGATACAACCGCATTCAGATGGATAGCGTGATTGCCGACAGCGGCATAGGCACGGGCTTCTCTGGCAACGCGATCCGTCTATACGACGGCGGTGGCACGGGTTTCTTTCATTTCGCCCTAACCCGGATGACGCTCCTCAACGGTGCCGACGTGTACTCGAATACCGGTAAGGGTTACATCAATCCGGAAGAGTCGAAATCAAGCGTAGTCATCTCGATATAGGAGGCTTCTTGTGCATCTCATCTCTGTTTTAGCATCTGGAGTAAAGGGAGCCGAAAGCGGCACGGCCGAGATATATCGGCGCGACACGTCTTCTCGCGCGACGTACTACACCGACTATATCGGTTCGAATGCGGTGTCGACTGGTACCGATGTGCAGCTCGACGTCAACGGCGGCGCGACGGTATACGTAAACGAATCGGTCGATATCGATGTGAAAGCCAGCTCTGGCGCGCGTGTGCGGTTCTTTACCGATATGACTTCGTCCCCATTGGTAGAGTACGTCGGGCCGAGCTTTACCGGTGTGGATTACGATACCGGCGCGACGGGTGCGAATAAGCCCGTATCGCTCCAAACTATTCTGGACCGGTGGAAGACCAGCGCGGGAGCTGATGACTTCGAGGTGCTATTCAATAGCGCTGCGACCGGCCTAGCGACGGCACTTGGAACACTATCGTCATTCCAAGTATTTAATGTAACAAGCCCAGCCTACGGGGCTGTTGGCAACGGAACGACAGACGACACTACGTCTATCGCTTTGGCTATTACTGCGGCCGCTGCGGTAGATGGCACGATATACTTCCCACCAGGAACGTTTCGTATAACCTCGGCATTGCAGTTGCCGGGTAACGTGAACCTGCTTGGTAGTCCGTTCGGTACGTCTATCCTGTTACTGGACCACGCAACAGAAAACCTAATAGAAACAGTGGCTCCCGCCATGACATTGGGAAGACAAGAGATCCGGTACTTACGCTTTAGCAGCAATATCATATCGACTGCTGGCCAATATATATGGGTGGCCACAGCAACCAAACTGTCTGTAGTAGATTGTTATTTTGATGGCGACAAACTTGAGGCACTAGGAGCCTCTTGTATTACCGGTAGGCCTACTTTTGCGTATGACATAGGTGTGGAGGGCTGCTATTTTAAGATAGGCGACTCGGGAAATAATTTAGGCATTACGTCGGCATCCACATCCGGCTCCCTCACGGTTACTAAATGCGACTTTGTATTTCCTGTAACCATTGGCGCTGGTACGATAGCCTATGCTTTGTGGACGGACGGTACAGCTATTATATCGGCATGTAAGTTTGACGCTACGGCGCTGACAGCGTCAGTAGCGACTACAATCATATACGTAGACATTGACGACGCTAACAACGAAAGCGAAGTAACGGTAAGCGGGTGTTACTTTTCGTCATGCGCCGCTGCACTAGTCAGTGTATATGCCTTTAATAGCAACAATACGGTAACCAGGGGGTCAAACGGGTTCGCGTCATCTGGCAATATCATGTTATGCATTCCTGCGGTAAGTATGTCCGAAACGCTGTCGGCATATTTAGCAACGATATGCAATTATTCGTGTGATAGGAATAACGGGTATAAGTACGAGGCAATCAACACAGATGTCTCTCTAGCATCGGATTGTTACGGCATATTTTTTGTGGTGCGTACCAGCAATGCCGCCCAGGCGGTAAGTATATCTGCCGCATATGGCATACCGGGAGCGCGTGTTATTATAGCTATATACCAAACCGTAGCTGCTGTAAGCGGTAGTATCACGCTACCAACGATAAGTGGAGCCACTAGCCCGTTTACTATAAACATAAACGAAGTAAGATTAATAGAAGCGGTTTGTCTTCAGCATTCTACGACTGCATTGGGCTGGTATCTATTGAGTGAAGCTACAATAGTACATCCATAATGGAACAGGCGAAGCTAATATTCGGCAACAATCAGGAAAGCGGTCACGAATCGCTGAGTGGAGCCTCGCCCGTTGCCATGAACGTTGTTATCGATTCGAAGGGGACCGTGCTCCGCAGGCCGGGAATAAAGGCAAGCTTACTGGCATCGTCCGCCGCAATAGATGCAAACGGAATTGACGCGCTCCATGCCACGTATACCGGAAAGACGTACGCTGTTTCGGGGCTCATACTACGTAGCATTTACGACGTGGGGCCAAGCGGATTTACCAACCTGTCTACCTTGGGTAGCGGTAGCGATATGGTCGGTTCTCAACGCCCCGTCTTTTCGGAAACCGAAGCTATCGTAGCTATTGCCGCGGGGGCCGCGCCGGAGAAAATCGTGCTGGCCACGAACACCGCTAGCCGCCTCGGGGGCGGTCCGCCAAACGCAACGCACATGATCTCTCACGGCTCAAGACTGCTGGCCAACACCCCGGATGTGGATAAGAGCAAGATACAGTATTCCGGATTGGCCGCTGGGAATAGTTATGCGAATCACGAGGTATGGGCTCTGGCTGGTATTTCTGGTTATTTTTCCGGTGAAGCTCGCGCTGATCCTATTGTGGCTTTGCATGAAAACACCAATCTTGTTTTTGCATTTGGCCGTAGCACTTTGCAGACGTTTGCTACCGATTCGGTTTACGTCTACGCGCCTGCGCAAACCATCAACTTAGGCTGCGCCGCGCCTTACTCTGTGATACGCATCGATGACAGCTTTGCTTGGCTTGACGATCACCGGCGGTTTGTGGTCTCAGACGGTAGTTCTTACAACGTGATATCTGAGGCCATAAATCGCAATCTTATGGAGATGGCCGATATCAGCACATGCTTCGGATATCGGATTTACGCTCCACCAGTAGACTGCCTGGTATGGACCTTTCCCGATGGCCGCACTTTCGCCCGACAGACGAATAGCGGTTGGTCGCAATGGATGGAACGCGATGCGACGGCGAACGTGTGGAAACGGTTGCGGATCAACTGCCACTGTTACCATCCCTCGGAAAGCGCGAATCTGGTCGGCACTACAGACGGCCATGTATACGAGATGAGTACACAGGCCGCTGACGACATGGGCACGCCGATCATGGCGGTAGTCGAGACGGGCTTTCAAAACCACGATACGGAGCAGAAGAAGCATTGCGTCTCTATCACCATGTCGTTCAAGCGCGGGGCGTCTCAAAGCGCTACGCGTACATACGCCTGCCTACGGTACGCAGATAGCCCGGATGAGTGGACAGATCCGATCCGTATCGATCTAGGACATAGCGGAGATCGGTATCCGGTGGTACAATTTAGGTCATTAGGCGTGTATCGAAAGCGCAACTGGAAGCTGGAGTTCTCTTCCTCAGAAGAGCTGGCGCTATCCGGCGTAACCGAGCAGTATGAAATTCTGGAAGGATAGGTAGACATGGGAGTTATCACAGATGCCCTTGGATTGACCAGCAGCGATGCGGAAGATACCCACCAGAAGAACTTCGGCAACCTAGCCGGGAAGTTCGAGCAGTACCGTCAGGAGAACCGCCCGGCGCGACAGCAGTCTCTTGCCACCCAGATGCAAAGCTACGGTCCGCTCAACGATTTGCTGACGAGTCAATACGGTCCTTCCGCCAGGTTTGACTTGTCTCAATTTTCTCAGTCGCCATACGATAATCCCACAAGTCGCGCGGAGAGTGAGGCGAAGTTGAAAGCGTTGCAAGAGATGCTGCAAAGTTTAGAAGCAAAGCCTCAAACCCGGTACAGCAAAGAGGCGAAGAAGATCGCTCCGGGGGGGCCTGCGTTTGGCACGGCGTGGGGCACGTCACCATCCGCCAACTCGCGTATGCCTTGGGAGAAATAAATGGTAAATCTAACCAATCTGATCGGTAACATGGGCGCGCTAGTCGGTGCGGCGGCAACTAAGCCGAAGGTTACGGCTACGGGAGCGAGGCTTCCCACGGCAACAGTTGGTACAGCAAAGCCGACTGTGCAGGGGACGCCCACACTTCCCACTGCTTCTACGCCCACCCAGACCCCTCAAGGGGTTATTTCAAACATGGGGGGCACGGTAGGGAACGCGCTGGCCTCACCACAGTTTGGCTTTGGTAACCTAAACACAGGAAACGTGCAGGGAGAGTTTGGAGTGCCGGGCGCGGCGGAAAACTACTGGACGCAGACACAGGGGCAGTTCTCTCAGCCTACGACGATGGATGAGATGTGGAAGCAGTACTCAGGACAGTTCGGAGCGCCTACATCACAAAGCGATTTGTGGAATCAAAGCCAGGGAATGCTAAACGATCCGAATTCTCTGGCCGCCATGTTCGCTCAGTTTGGCGGGCAGTTTAAACAACCCACATCTTCCCAAACGCTCTATAACCAGCGATCTGGGCAATATCAGCAGCCAGGACAGTTCGAGAACTACGCCGGGGGCGCTGCGAACCAGATGCTACAGCCTGGAGCGATGCAGCAGTATCAGCAGGGATACCAGGCACCTAGCGGTATAACCGATCCCGGGGCGCTACAGAACCTATGGTCGACGTTGGGAAGCAAGATGGGCGGCATGACGGGTTCTGCAAACCAAGCACAACAGGCGTATCAGAGCTTCCTGAATTCTCAACCTAAAATCTCTAACGAACCTGGTTTCGATACTTATTACGATACCGCAATAAAGCGCGCTACAGAGGATCTACAGATGGGCTCCGCGTCGCGCGGCTCGTTTGGCTCTAGCGCGGCACAGGGCCAAGAGCGCTTGGCGGCGGAGGGTCTGAGAGGCGAGCAAGCCAATCGCGAGGCGGACTATAACCTCGCCCGCCTAGGTGAGCAGCGCCAATGGGAGACGTTGGGCGGGGGTCTCGCCAACCAGGCGCAGCAGGCACAGCAGGATTGGCTGTCGACATTAGGCGGGCTGGCCGGTGGGGCTGAAACGATGGATTTGAATAAAACCGCCGAGCAGCGCGCGTGGGATACTCTGGGTGGTAACCTGGCGAACAACGCTGAGACGCTTGGTTTACAGCGCCAACAGGGCGCGGCGGATATTATGAACCAATCGCAGAACTCAGCCTTGCAACGAATGCTCGGGGGCGTGACGGCTTCTAGTGCGGCTGATCAGAATACTTTGGCGAAAATGATGGGCGGGTATCAGACCGCTGGAAACGTCGATGCCGGTAATCTCAACCAACTCAATACGGCTGGTAATCTCGCGGCAGGCGCGGATTCCTCAACACTAGAAAAACTCTTGGGTGGATTCAATACCGCGCAAGGCGTTGATGCCACGTCATTATCCCAACTTCTAGGTGGAGGCAACCTGTCGGCAGTAGCGCAGGACGCCGAGAGACAGCGCGGCATGGATGAGTTTAACAAGATTTTCGGCACTACTCAGAGCATAAACAATACGGTTGGAAGCGCAAACGAAAGCATGTTCGGTAGCGACGCCGACCTATATGCCATGATCCAATCGTTGTTACTTGGCGGTACGGCCGAGGGCGCGGCGCAGAGCAATGCCAACCAGTCGGCCGCGATGGATCTTATCAAGGGCCTCGCGGGTGGGGCGGCTATGCTCATATGAGGTAAACCATGCCAGTATCCTTACAAGACCTTTCGGGTTACATCACGCCTCGACAGCCAGCGCAGGGCTTGGATCTATCCGGCGCCATAGGCTCGATACTAAAGGCTATCGCCGAAAAGAAAGACCGGGAGCTGGCGGAAAAACAGCTTCAGGCGTCCCAGGACGCTAACCGCGCGAATGTCGAACAGGCCATGCGAGCGGCACAGATGCGTGCTTCAAGTGCAGCGGATAAGCAGGCGCTTGAAAAAGACAAGTACAACCTGGAAAAGCAGAAGCAACAAACCAACGTGTTGACCGGTATCGAGGGGATGATCGCGCAAAACCCCACCATGGCCAAGGCAACGCTGTCGGCGAACAACATGCTTGGCAACCGAGCCGAACAGGGATTTAGCGATCCGGCAACGATGAGCGTCTTGGACCAGGCGGGATTCCCCGGTAGCGGGGCGTACGATATTATCGCCGGAGATAGGACGTTTGGCATTAATCCGGAGCAGATCAAGGCCACGGCGGAACAGCAAACGCAGGAGCTGTTTGCTAAGAATACAGAAACGCCCGCGAGCGAAGCCGATAAGATGCTCGCTGAGACTGTTGCAGGCATGTCGCCAGAAGCCGTCCGTGTTATGGAAGGAAACAAGGAAAAGGCTGCTGCGTGGCTATCTAAACTCTACAACGACCGAAAGCGCCAGCTACAGATAGATATGAAGAAACGCGGCATGGGCACGGGCAAGGGTGAAACAAAAAGTGGCTATAGTGGCGATCCGAGAATCTATCTCGCCGCGGTAAAAGATGCGGAAAATACCCTTAAAGGTAGCCGGTTCTACGAAGGCGATGCGGCATTGGCCAAGATGTCACAAGCGTATAAAGGCATCAAATCGGGCAATGGTACGGAGGTGTGGACAGGAATTAGGGCGCTACTTGGAATGCAAGGCGAAGGTTCTAGACCCTCTGATTTCGATGTAAAGCGCGCTAGAGGATTGCAGAGTACCTGGACTAAGATCAAGTCATGGGCGGCGGAAAACATTGAGGGTGATATATCGCAGGCAGAGATCGAGCAGATAAGCACGGCTTTGTTGCATGGGATGCAAATTCGTCATGAAGAGCAGAAGGCGGCGTACGGCTCGTTACGCTCGCGGCTTACAGACTCTCGGTTTAGAGAGCAACAGGATGCTACTACCGATGTACTAAACAGCGCATTTAGTAAGCCTCATTACAGTTGGTTCAAACGAGTAGAGCCGGAAAACGCCGCGCTTGGATATGCCGCTCCCACAAACGAGGGGCGGGAATCTGAATCCAATGATGCCGCGGCTGAACTCGATGGCTTGCTGAGAGAAGAGGAAGGCGACTGATGAGCGATACCAGGGTTCTACGCGCTGAGAAGCTGCTATCTTCTGGGAAGCTACCCGAAGAGAAGGCGGCTAAGATACGTGCGGCTTTAGATAGGTACGTAGCTACGCAGTCTACGCCTTCCGAAGCCCCCGCGATGCCTGACGCTGCGCTCGCGCCCCCGGGGGAATCGCTACCGATGGAGTCGGCTTCTTCGCCAATCGTATCATACGACCAGGTAGCACAAGAAAGCGCTGAACACGAAAAGAAGCAGGCGGATTTGGAACCCTCGCTACCCTCTGCCTCTAAAAAGATGTCCTTGTTTTTTGGGCCCACGCTTGAAGCGATGAATCCACAGGCCGGGTCAACGTTGCAATGGGTAGAGCCGACGCTGGAAGAGGCCGCCAACTTCTTTAGCGAGTCTAAGGCCGGTGACAAGCTCGCGGATTTGCAGCAAAGCGGCGAAGATTCGGAGGCGTATAAAGACTACGCCGATGGTAAATGGAAAAAAGCCGCGATGGTATTACAGCGGCATGGGCAAGGCGCAGTGAGATTGAAATACCTGCAACCTCGCACTGCCGGTGAGCTGGGCTCTTACATGGCGGGGAATATCGCTGAGCCGTTTTTCGGTGCCTTAGATGACATGCTTGCTTTCGGAGCTGGAAAGCAGGCGCTTAGCGCGATGTCGGAGCCGACCCCGGCTGAGAAGGAACTTATAGGGCAGGGGTTGTTGCTTCCATTGGCAGAGCGTATCCGGGCATCGCAGTCTCAGAACACCGCTGCGAATATCGCGGGTGGATTAGGGGCGATGCTTACCCCGTGGGGAGCCGCGCAAGGCATCAACAAGGTCGCTGGAATAGGCATGAAGGGGGTCGCGGGAGCTAAGTTCGTACCAAGAATACTAGCCAAGCTCGGCATCATCGGCGCCAGTGGCGCGGCGCAAGAAGGCGGAATAGCCGCGGTGGAAGGACGGGCCGCAGGAGATGTCGCCGACCGAGCTAGTAGTGCCATCTTGCCGTCTATCATGTTCGGCGCGCCTATCGAAGCCGCTGGTGCCTTAGGCAACAAGGCTGTTACCGCCTTGCGCTCGGAAAAGCGTGCAGTGGGCGAAGCCTTGAATCAATACGAGAAGGTCTCTGGCGGACAAACCAGGACCGGTATACTCGAAGGGGTAAAACCTCCCGAAGCTTTAGCCGCCGAGGTCGCCTTGCGGGACAAGTCCACCTCGGCTCGGATACAAGAGCGTAACCGGGATGTATCGGAATGGTTTGGGGAGCCGAAACCGGGAGAGGCGAAGTACGAGCCGAGCGCCGAAGCCACTATAGAAGGTAGGCTGGTACAACCGCTGAAGACCGCTGCGGTAGAGAAACGTGCTAGCGTATTGCAACAGATGACACGCGAGAACGAGCTGTATTACAACTCTCCGCAAGGCCAGCAGTCGATTCCGGTAAAAGAGGTTGGGGATAGAATCATTGACCTAAAGAAAAGGTATACGGATTCCGATGGGGAGATCCTGCCCTTCGTAAGCAACAGTGATCTAGACAAAGCGTTCGTCAAGATCATGGACAAGTCGTCGACGGAGGTGGTAAATCAGCAAATCGCAAATCTTAAGTCGCAAGGTTTGGATGACGAGATCGCCAAATACGTGGCACCTAAGCTATCCAACGGTCGCGGTTCTATGACCGACGATGGGTACGTCATTATCTGGCGGGATCTCAATGCCAGGCAACTTGACGATTCGATTAGCGCTATAGACGACAAGGTACGTGCCGAAGCCAACCGACCTGGTGGAAACATCCCTACCGGGTTTGATGAGTTGCAAGAGGCGATACGTAGAACTCGCGAGCGGTTTGGTGCCAACGACGTCGCACCAAGAAGCCTGACGGCAACCATTCAAGTAAAAGGCCGCAACGGCCAGATTGAGGATCGAGAGATCTCAGGATGGGCGGCGCTGAAGAATCGGCATCACCATCTACAAAACGAAACCGACAACGCTTTTTACTCTTCTGGACTTGGCAACGCGGACCGCGTAGAGCCGGATCTAGCGAAACAAAACGCCGCGGTGTTTTCCGCGGTGCGGCAAATAGGCAATCAAAGCCGGGATGTGGAAGACAAGGTACTGCATGACCTGCTGAAAGACAACCGGGAAACTCTGAAATGGCTTATGGACGTACACCAGCTCCATGCCTATTCGAAGACCAAGGCTCAGGCGGGAGATATCAAGGCATCAGCGCATGGCACCAGCGTTTCGGCATGGATGTCTGGGCTGGCAACGGCGGCTGTACACGTCGACCCGGTATTTCAGGCCATGCAGCAGTTGATGGGCATGGGCCCCATGACGGCCGCTGTTGCGGCGCAGAACCGTGGCACGGGTGCAGAGAGACAATTGCAGCGGGCTTCAGCGCTGGACCCGAAAGAGGTCGACCAGGCAGAGACGTTGGTAGATAGATTCAAACGCGCATACGATAACGGATCGTTGGATGATTTAATAGAGTGAGGGAATAATGAGCTACATAAATGATAGGGTTATCAATCTCGCCGCTGCGGCAACAAACGCTGGCAAATCCATTTGTCTATTGGAAGACAACTGCCCCAACGTATCCTTCGTGATTAGTTATGGGGCTATTGTTGGAGTAATTAAGGTTTGGATATCTAACGATCTAAGGGCACGGGCAAACCATCCCGACTATGCCAGCGCGGTATGGTACGACGCGACGTCAGAATACACGCTTTTTACCGATCCGGCAGGCGTAGCGGGAACCATTTACATTGGTCTCAGCGACGTTGGCGTGGGGTTCATCCGGCTAGCGTATACGCATACAAGCGGCACGGGCGTATTGTACGCATGGATATCGGCACATGACTAGCATGGGGGTAAGTATGGGTAGACGTTTAGGCAGCACGGTTTCAATAAGTCTAGCGGGAGACAGGGAAGCCGTGCCTATTAGTCGGTTGTCTTTTGCTAACGCCTCAGAGCGCTATATCGAGTACGGCGGTTCAATGACCGGGCCGTTCGCGGCCAACATACCGGCGATTCGGGTGATCGGCGGGAAAACGTACGTGCAAATTGAAGGCGCGAAAGGAACGCTGAACGCGTACTCGGAAAATATGCTGTTAGGGCTAGATAACGCATCCAATCTAGACGTTAGCAGCGACACGGGGGCGGACCCATTAGGTGGTGCTACTGCCGATAAGTTGATAGAGAATGCTGTTGACAATACGCATATTAGATGGCGTAATATAGATGGCTTATTATTGGGCAGCAGTTACGCAATCAGTGGATTTGGTAAGATAGACGAGCGTAGCCAAGTCCGCGTCACTTTTGCCGGATGTTTTAATACGGCATATGTAGATTTCGATATTGTTGCCATGACTGCTACTCTTGCCGGTGGAGTTGCCGCGTCGTATGGAATACGCGACGTGGGAGGCGGTTATTGTTATTGGTACGCGTCTAAGGTGTCAGAAGATAATGGTACAGGGACGTTTATGATTCAGATCTTAAACGGCGGTGTCCCTAGCTATCAAGGCATAACCGGCTACGGATTGTATCTCTGGGGAATGAATGTCGTAGCCTCTCACTATCCAACTAGCTATATAAAAGCTGTGGCCACTCCTGTTACACGATCGGCCGATGAAGCCTTTCTAGCCGCCGCCGATGTACCGAGTTGGCTACGTAATACGGGGTATAAAAAGGATCTCATTTTCATGTACGACTCGGTGCAACTCGCGGCCGAGGGTACTGACAAGGTGATCGACTGTTTTGACACGACGGCCGAGACCATTGCTGTTAAACTCGCCTCAAACGGTAAGATCTATATTGATGGATCCGTGTCCGGGAACCTGTTTACTTCGGCCGTAGCGCATACGTGGAGCGCTCAACAAACATGCTCGATCTCGGTGCGCTACAACAACGGTGCTAACTGCGTAGTCACCACGTCGGGATTCACGACGGGCAACGCAACCCAAACGGGTACGGCTTTTGCTGTTGCGGACGGGAATATCTATACGGGCATGACTGATGCTATAGGGAGTCATTGCAACGGACTCATGTCCATGTGGGAGCCTCTATGAGTTACGAATATAAAATTGTTACCCTAACCGAGACAGCAGGGAAACCCAACTTCCCCGGCGCGCGCCGAGTATCAGACGAAGGGAATGGGTATTTTGTAGCACGCGGCCCATTCGTAAATCGGAGGGGCACGACGCTAGCCGTGATATATAAGGACCCGTCAGGACGTTATCTAGTCGGCGCTAAAAAACCGGTGCTAGATGCTTTGCCGGGAGAGGCACTTCAAGCGGTGGTTGCAGCTAATCCCGCGAATTGGCACACTTGGAAGTGTGATACCGATAGATCAAACATTTTGCTGAAGACCAATAAGATTAAGGCCGATGTTAGTAAAAGTAAACCCATCACCGTAGACGCTGATAATATCGTTATTGGCTGTACTCCCACGGCATCCCATGGGCTGGGTAAATTTGACCCTACCGAGATCGAGAAGACCACGGTATGGCTAGGGGATAAAATAAAGGCGACCGAGCCGGTAAAAACAAAGGAAAATAATGTCATACGCATACATGATTAAGAGTATCGAGTACGTCAATAGCGTTCCCGTGTTTCCGGGCGCTCACCATGTCACCCCACAGATTTATGGGTACTACGTCGCCTACAAACTAGTTGGTCGCAGGTTCTCAACCCTGGCCGTGTTATACCGGGAGCCCGTTACGGGTCAAACTCTCGTTGGTGCCGAGCAGGCAATTTTGGATACCATCCCCGGGGGAGAAACCTTGAACCAAACCGTAGCAGTGAACCCGGCTGACTGGGGTTGCTGGAAATGCGATACGGTCGGGTTGGACCAATACGGCGAGCCTCAGTTGCTAAATGGAGTGATCACGTTCACCACCGAAATTTGCTTGACTACCTGCCAAATGGAAATGGCCGTGCTGGCTCCTACCCTAATGGCCGTGGGGGGTGCGCCCTCAGCGCCGTTCTCACTGGGGCTGTTTTTGGCAGAGGATATAGATGCAACGTCGATCTGGATCGGGGATCATAATCAGGTTGTATAGTGAATAGAGAAAACCCCACCGTGGATATTACGGAACAGAGCGTCACGGCAAAGTTCCCGCTAAAATGGTTGGCTGCTTTAGTAGCCGCGTTCACGCTGGCCGGTGGGGTTCCTACTTGCGCGTCTATCGTCAACGGCGTATCTGTGGATCAGTTTGCAAAGCACGAAGCCGCTCAAGCTGAAAAGACAAGTACGATTGATAGAGATATGGTGGTCTGTAAGGAATCGGTCGCGGAAATAAAGCGCACGCTTGCCGATTTTACGGCCATTACCAGGATGCATGTCGCAACCGAAGAGGCGCGGCAACTTACCGGCAAAATCAAAAACCCGGAAGAGCGATCAGAGAACTTTGCTCGCTTATTGAAGCTAAACATCTCAAGGCTTAGCGAAAACCCGCCGAGGGGAACATGCTACAATCTAGACTGCAAAGAATAGAGGCGATATGAAAACAGTATATTTGATGATTTTCGGGATGCTGGCGTTGAGTTGTGCGGGCACTACCGATAAGGTCGCCGACGCGATGAACGCCTTTGCTGACGCCCATGAGACGGTACAGCGAGCTTCGGACTCGACCCGGCTGCTATGCGCGATGGGAACCCAAGAGATCAAGGACGAGGTGATTCTAGGCAAGCTTATCGAGGTTTGCAGCGATCTAGAAGAGGTCTTTCTGCGCTACAAAGAACTTAGCGATCCTGTGATCGATGCGCTGAAAAAGGAGTAAAACATGTGGAATTTTCTATCTTCGTTAGTCAGTTGGATACCAAGCCTGATCAAGGCGATATCCAGAAACAAGAAGCTAGATGCCGCGGTTGATCGCGTAAGTAAGCTCAAAAAAATACAGATTACTAAAGAGGATTCAGGTAAGTGGAAGGCGATGCGTACCGAGGTAGAAAAATGACCGATTCTCTATTCGAGGTCCGACCGATCATAGAAGACCACGAGAAAAAAATTTCGGTGATCAAGAGAGAGGTCGCAACGCTGCGACAGGCTCAAACTGAGTTAAAAATAGACGTGGTAGAAGCCGGAGAAAAAAACCGAGTATTGATCATCAATGCGATTGAAATAAATCGCGCGATGTTATCGGGGATCGTAGAGACGACCAATTCGGATTTGCGACTACTACACAAGCAGTTGGCCGCTGTAGCCACCGTTACAGCAAGTGGTTTTTTAGCCATGATCTGGTTGCTGGTTGGGTAGCAAACCCGTTTTAACCCTGACTAAACCAGAACTCATCCAAACACCGCTGACATTTCATCAGCTTACCTTTTTTTCCTTCTACATCAGAGAACAGCTCAACTTGTTCTCCAAGCAGACACCACCACTTAGTACCATAGTCGCTGGTGCCTACGAATCGGCACAACTTTTTAGTGCTATCAAAACAGAATATAGGGTCATCGCTGATTTCTATACTTACGTATTTCATGTCTAAATCCTTTCTTAATCATCTAGGCGATACCAAACGGAAGCCCTTCTTGCGCGAGAGCTGAAGTCTGACCGGTTTAATTATCATGTTCTAATCCTCGTTGTTTCAAATAGGCTGCGGCAAGCTGTTTGATCCTACCGCTGTCCACTTCTAGCTTCTCTACAAGCTCAGCGTTCGGATCTCGGATGCCGTCGATCTGCGAGCGCTTCAGCCCGAGGGTATCGGCGACAACAGGGTCGCTCCCTTCCTCGCTCAGCATATAATAGATGACTACTGGTTCGACCTGGCCATCGCGGAGTATCCGTCCTTCGTTTTGCTCGTGGACTCCCGGCGACCAATCAAGCTCGCCGACCACCACGGTCCTAGCGTGGTATTGCAAACCGTCAAGCCCGGCACCGGCGCGAAGCGACATGATTAGGATACTGGCATCGCCGCCACAGAACGCCTCCCGCGCGGAATCCTTCTGCTTCGGGCTTTCTGTCCCCGTGAAAAACACAGGCTTGTACTCTGCCAGTTGCTCGGCCCAAATCGAGTAAACCTCTCGATGCCAGCCGAATAGAACAACTTTCTCGCCGCTATCGACTAGCATCTTAACGAAATTGGCGACGTACAATGCTTTGCCAATTCCGGTCGCTTGCCGCAGCTTCCAGTCCAGGTCTCGCGATGCTTGACCGCGAATCAACGTGGGCGAATTGTGTGATAGGATAATACGCGCCAGCTCCGCGGCGTCACTTGCGATAGCGTCGATCGCGTGCACATCGGTTTCCACGTAATGCAGTATCTTCGTCAACGGTGGCAACTCTCTGTTGACGTCCCGCCTGGTTCGACGAATCATGACGCCCATGTCGCGCAGATAGGAACCGAATGCCTTTGGGTTCGTGATCTTTGCGTTCCCCGACCATCCCGCCCCCGTACACCACTCCCGAAGGAACTCCTCACGCGTCCCTAAAACATCTCGGCGAATCACCGATAGGACGTTGAACATCTCATCACCGTAGTTATAGATTGGAGTCGCCGACGTGCCGAGTACATATCCCGCATGTTCAGCGATGTGTTTAGCCGCCGCGTACTTCTGGCTTTCAACTCGCCGCAACTCCTGGCACTCATCGAACACAACGCCTCGGATCTTTCCTCCGAGCGTTTCGGCCCATCCAGCCAGCTTGTGATAGTTGGTAATTAGCACGTCGGGGAATCTGTCCGCGAAGAGCCTCCCTTGCCCCGTATCCGTTTTATGTCCGCGCACAAGCGTTACATCGTAGGGAGCACCTTTTTTTATTATGTGCGTTTTTAGTCCCGGCGCGAACTTCTTAATCTCCCTCTCCCATTGAATAGGGAGATGCGAGAGCGTAACGACGAGCGCTGGGCGTGTCTCTGGTTGGGTGAGTGCGGCGATGGCGACCAATGTCTTACCGATACCAACGTCGTCGGCGACTAGCACGCCCTTTGACTGTAGCCATAACTCCGATGCCACCTTTTGGTATTCCCGCGCTGGTATGGCGAGATCAAATTTGCGTGGACTAATCTCGCCAGAAAGAATCTCGGAAAAGGCTTTTTTTTGCTGCTCGTATAATGCCGCGTGCTTATCGAGATGGTCCCGAGGTGTTATGCCGAGCGGATAGCGCTCGCAAAACCACTGCAGATCACGGCACACTTCGTCCGTGGCTCTCAAGCGTATGCTCCCGAATTGCCGCACATCCGTGCGACCAAAAAGCCGCTTCAACTTAATCATCACTTGCGGCTCAGCTTCAATCTTCCACCAAGCCGGACGTTGCCCATAGGTGAACGGCACGTACTGACCGTTCGCCTCTTCGACAAGCGTCGCATGTCCGTATGTTTTACGAGTGTCGGGCACCACAGTAAGCGCTTTCTCTGCACGTATCATAAGCCGCTGTTTAGATGAATCGTGTAAACGGGCACGCTGGCGATCTCTGCCGGGAGTGCCCGCAAGCGCGACTTGGTTGTCACAACAACAATCGCGCATAGTTGGCCGACGTGCGCGTATCTCTGGATCTGGCGAACGAGAGCGCTATAGGTGCCGCCAATCTTTACCTCAATGCCGACTCGGCCGACCATGAAATCTATTCGGTCTGTCGGCGATAGGAGTACCTCGCGCTCTGCCACAATCCCCTCATCCATTAATGCCCGCTCGATTCCCGCTTGCAATTCCATCTCAGTTGAGAAGATATAGCGGTGACACCGTATGGCGCGAACAATCCTATCGATGACAGTGTCCATCTAGACAGTGGTCTCCTGGTCGGGCGTGTCGTCATCGGACTTCAGCTCGCGTTTGCACGCGTCGCACAGCTCGCCCGCCATATCATAGAGTTCTCTCGCTTTCGCGCGTGCGATGCGAAATGCCTCTCCCTTGGTTTGCGATTGCGACACGATTTGGCCGTCTTCTCGGAATGTTACCAACCATATTGATTTTTTCTTTGGCATATAATCCTTTCATTTGATATGACATTTTAGGTTAGGCAAGCTGTCCAAGACACATTGCACAAGGCCAAAGACTGCTTGCGAGTCACAGCCTTGAGAATCGGGATTGCGCCCGATAATCATTTGCGCTATTTTGTACTTCAGTCTTTCTATTATCTCGTTCATACGCTCGGCCGATTGCAAGTCGTGGTCGGTGATTTCCGGTTCTGCCGGATACGAATCGACATGACTTGCCACTGCATTTACGAACCATAGGTACAGGTCGGATTTCAGATCCAAAGCAACGTGGTATTCGCAGCGCGCGTATTCGTCCTGTAATACCCACATCTTTATTGTCCTTTCACTAGCGCCGATATTTTACTGCGATCATCCGGTGAAAGAAGCCGGGGTTGCCACTGTGCTTTTGCAAGCCGATCCATGATAGTGCTCGCCGACTGCTTAGTAATGTTCGGTACACTGATACCAAGCCGTGCCTTTATCTGTTTCAGTTGCTTATATGACGCCAGCCCTTTGTGGCGTCTATCTATCAACCTGTCAATGAGTACGGAAGCTTCCTTGAATCCATAGTCTGCCAACACCTTGTCAGGAATACCCATGTTAGATAATGCCATCCGCTGCCCGGCCGTCATGCTTTTGTGTCCATATCCCAATACGTGTTTGGGAGCGTCAGCAATATCGAGTATGGCAAATGGATCGAACTTCTGCACTCGTGCTGCTACTCTAGCCCGTTCCATCTCGGCGGCCTTCATCAGCTCCGCACGCGCTTGGTTCAGTAGCGCTATCTGATCGGCCGTAGGTTTTTCTTTTGCGAGCTTCTTAGCCCGTTCCCGCTCCTCTGACGTGTAGCTGCTGCCCAGTACATCGATAGGCGACATTAGGGAATACTTGCCGCTATTGCCGCAAAAATCCAATACCAAGCAATCCGATTTTCCTTCGTACCGTCGTAGTCCTCTGCCTATCATTTGGGTGTACAAGCCGCGTGATAGTGTGGGCCTAGCGCAAGCGATCAGAGATACCGGCGGAGCGTCAAACCCCTCGGTGGCGATCATGCAGTTGAATAAGTAGCGGATCTTACCGGCCTTAAAATCCCTAACGATCAGCTCGCGCTCGGTCTCACCGGTCGTAGCACAGAGAAACTCGGAGCGATACGATGGATTCAGGAACCTCATGCGCGCACAAGCCAGCTCTGCGGATGTCACGCCAGGGAAAAAGACTATTCCTTGCCGCCCCTCGCCGTGCTCTAGGATACCCTGTACCACCCCCTCTACCGCCTTCACCGTGGCTACGTCCAGCATTCCTTGGTTGAGATCTGCCCCAACCTTGTTGATGGTGGATAGATCAATACTATCTACCTGAACTAACTTGCCGACGATGGGAACTAGCCATTGTTGGTTTATCCCCTCCAGTATATCCATGCGATACGCAACCGACTCGAATATCGTACCGAGCCCCTTCCCGTCAAACCGGTCAGCGGTAGCGGTAAGCCCTAGAACCTTAGCAGTGGAGAAATAATCAATCGGGCGGCGGTATGTCTTGGCCACCGCATGATGAACTTCGTCGAAAACCACAAGCGAAAAATGATCGGCCGCAAAATTGTCTAGCCTAGCCTGACGCTGCAAAGTCTGCACACTGGCCACAACGATTCGCGCGCTGTATGATCGCTGATAGGCCTGCTCTACGTCTATCCACTCACCAGTTATCGCAGTCAATCTGTCCCGGGCCTGTTTCACCAACTCGGTGCGATGCGCGAGGACCAAGATGTTACCCTTGGTTCTGCGCGCAATCTCGCTGAAGATTTGCGTCTTGCCAAGTCCAGTCGCCATTATTACGATGGTTTTACGCACCTTTTCGAATTCGTTGAGTACGGCGTCCACCGCCTCTTGTTGGTATTTTCGCAGCTCCATAGTTATCAATTTTTTGGCTTGCCGTTGAGGTAATGCTCCTCGCGCTGAAGCTGGCCGGTGGCGTGCCACCAGCGCTTAGCCGCGACACCATCGATGTCGTTGAGCTTGCCGTTGAGGTAATGCTCCTCGCGCTGCGGCTGGCCGGTGGGGTACCACCAGCGCTTAGCCGCGACACCATCGATGTCGGCCAGCTGGCCGGCGTTGTAATGCTCCTCGCGCTGAAGCTGGCCGGTGGCGTACCACCAGCGCACTGCCGCGACCCCATCGATGTCGTTGAGCTTGCCGTTGAGGTAAT
>Ga0299912_10000294_pt1 | contig 45411 bp, 78 predicted proteins | sample RVTome_2_FD_207667 | JGI IMG/M metagenome (GOLD analysis project Ga0299912, IMG submission 207667) | Soil microbial communities from uranium-contaminated site in the Upper Colorado River Basin, Wyoming, United States - RVT95D214 (version 2) ... | reverse complement strand
CGTGTGCCGAGCACGTTGATCCACTTGCCGTCGTCCGATTTCTTCCAATCGACCAGCCCGCGAACCGGCAGCTTCACGCCGTTCACGAGATCGCCCGCCGCAATCGCTGAGCCGTCTGGCTTGCGCAACCCGGACACGATTTTGATAAGCGCGCTCTGTTCTTTGGAGGAATACTTGGCGTCGTCAACGCCGTTGAGAGTGAACACGATCTGATCTTTGTCGCCCTTGAAGCTTTTGCCTACGGCGATCATGAAACATTCTGACGTGCCGCTGTCGGCGCCCGTCGTGACCGGCGTCGTGGCTAGGGCCGGTACGTCAACTGGCATAGCCTGGATACTGTCAGTCCGGGTTGTTGTCCAGCCCTTTGCCAGCAGGGCGTCGATCATGGTTTCAGTACGTGTCACGATGTCACTGGCCGCCAGCGCCGAGATGGTAAATTCAACGGACACGCCCTTCTGATTGAGCATATGGAACTTGCTGCTGAATGGAATGAGCATAGTAGTTTTATCTACGGTTGTCGGTTCGGTTTGCACTTGTTTGTCATCCTTTGAAGGTGTATCAGGTTCCACGCGTGAAATATCGCCCGCTTGCCGCTCCGTCGCCGCCGCCGCTGGCGTTACGTCTTTCGCTGCGCCGTTGGTGGTTGCAACCGTCGTTTCGGGCGCGGGTAATGGGTAGTCGATGTCCAGCGCTTTCCGCAGACTTTCAAGCAGAACATCAGCCCCGAACTTCCATTTTTTCAGCGTGGTTTCTTGGGTGCGAACGTAAAGCCACTTCTTGCGGTATGCGTCCATCCCATTCGCCGGGGCGTTGCACTTAGCGACACGCTCGCCATATAGTGAAGTCCATTCGGCAAAAAACTTACCGCGCTGTTTGTCATCATTGATCCAGGGCGCGCAGTCTGGGTTTTCTTCCGCCGCCGCTTGCTCGTTCAGTGCTGCGTTGTGTTCATCCCACTCGCTCGGCTTGTGAGGCTCCGCCGCTTTTGCGTCCGCCGCTGCATTGGCGCGGGCGACTTCGGCGGCATTGGCGGCGATCTGCGCTTCCATCGGGTTCTCCCCGGATGGAACGGCGTAATCATCGGCATTGGTAGTTTTCTTAGCCATAGGATTCTCCTGGGGTATAACCTTGACGGCAATGGCGCGGCCCTTGACGCGCTTCCACGTCAACAGCCAGTCTACGCGCCGCTGTTCCTGCGTGCCGAGCGACGTGCCCAGCGCCGCCAGCAGAACTTCATCCGTCGGTAAGAAGTTCGCCGTCTTGTTTGTTGGCTCGTGCTGCATCACGGCGACGTAGAGCACCGTGCCGACGCCGTTGACAGTGTAGTGCACGGCGATTACGTGGTCGGTCTGCTCAGGCAGCGCGTGCGGCTCAACGTAGCCATCGGCGGCTTTCAGATAGCCGGGCCGATCCGGCGCGATATTCGGCTCGACGATTGCCAGCGCCGTCGTCAGCGGTTCCGGCTTACTGTGGATGGTCGTGCCGTTGGCGAGCGCCGCCTTGACTTCCGGCGACTTGTACGGGTTCGCGGCGGCGTCCCTGGAGACCTGACGACCGTTATTGCGCCCTGTGGTTCCGTCTCCAGGGGCGGGCGCGTCGGACGTGAGCGGCTGCTGCGTGGCGAGGTTCGTGCGCTGTGCGGGCAGCGTGTCGGTGATGGTCATGGCTATCTCCCCTCCGCCTGCTCCGCGAGCTTATCGCCCGCGTAGATTACGTTCCACGTGTCCAGGTTCGTCGCCTGACTGATATTTTCACGTTTCAGCGCCTCGTAGGCGGCGCGCAGGTCGTCGCGCTCGCGCTCGGCCTTGTCGGCGCGGGCGTTCGCGGCGATGATCACGTTGAGTATGCGGCGGAGCGTGGGGAGCGTGAGGGCGATCATGACTTCACCGCCTTCAGGGCGGCGCGGCCTGCGTCAGTCAACTTAAGGAATTCTCTACCTTTAATTGGATCGTATTTGTGGCCGATGATTTTGTCTCGCAGCAGATTCCCGATCATAATTGACGAAACAACTTTGTAGTCGGTGCCTCGATGACTGTAGTCGAAAGGATTCTTATAAATCCTCTCGCCATTTGCAATCCGCCTCAGTAGTCGAATCTGCGCCTTCGTCAACTTCGCCGTCTTCGCCGCTTCCGGCGCGGGCGGCGTCGCGGGTGCAGGAGGTAACACGTTACCTCCAGAATTAGCGGGCGGCGTCGCGGGCGCGTTGCTCTTTCGATAACCTACCAAAGCGCCCCCGTTTAGATAGTGTTTTTCGAGTTCGCCACGAACAAGCAAAGTGTCCAGGAGATCAATCGCCAATTCATTTGAGATCAACAGATCGGCTACGATGTCACTGGGATAGACTACGTTAAAAGCAGCACGTTCAATCGCTTCTCGGACACGTGAAAGATGCCATTCTTTCATTTCGGCGGCTGGATAGGCTATCTGCGTCGTGGGCGCTTGCGCCGTCGGTTCGGCGGGCGCGTCGGCGCTCGGAGCGGGCGCGTTGTCGCCGATTTCGTCAAAATAGAACCACTCGTCAGGCTTGCTCGTATCGATGGTCGCGGGCGGGGCGGGCGTGGCGGCGAGCGGCGGGCGTGCCCCGATAATCGTTCCGCAGATTTGGCACACCCATTGACCGTCAACGAAGCGGGCCGGACTTATTCTTTTGCACGTCAGACAACCAGTGAAAGTTGTTGCATCCTCTGGCGCCGTCGATTCGTCGGGAGTTTCGAGCTTGCCGGTGCCCTTGCAGTGCTGACATTTGCGCTTGCCTTTGCCGTCGCAGTCGGAACAATCTACGACGTTGCCCCAACTATTGATTTCCTTGCCGTGATCGCATAAGCGACATTCGAGTTCACCGCTACCGCCGCACACGTCGCACGGCACTTCGGCAGGCGCGTCGGCGCTCGGAGCGGGAGCGAGCGGAGCGAGGCGGAGTTGATAGCGGTGACACAAATCATCAAGGACACGAAGAAGTTCATCAACATCATAGCCACGACGCAGATTGTTAGTTAGGCGTATGGCCTCAACTGTAGCACGATCACCTGGCGTCAGGGGATCGGTTCGGGGGTCTTGCGTTTTTCGCGGATCGGGATTATGATTACTCATGACGGTCTCCTTTCCAGATCGTCCGCGCCCCTGGTGTTCGATGCACCGAGGGGCACTCTGTTTTTGAGGCTATGAGTATCTTATCACGTATTGTACTACAAGTCAAGCGCCAGTTTTCTACGGCTTCTGATAGCGCCGTGCCGCGTCGATGATAAGCTGGCGGATAAGCCCGCTTTCGGTCAAGCCGGTCATGCGCTTGAGCAGCCGGAACGCCGCTTCGGTTTCGGCGTCGAGGCGCGCTTGCAGCTTGCGGCGGTTGTACCTGGGTTTGGCTGGCATAGGCGACTCCTTGATGCCAGTGGAGTGTACACCAGTTGTCATGTTCGTGCCCTTTCGTCATTCGTTCACCTCAATCCACAGCTCCAGTTGCGCCGGGCGCGGTTCGGCGTCGGACGGCGGCTGCTCAGTCATTCGTCGCGCGCCTCGTTCCGCCAATATCGCCGCCAGAACCGCCGGTAAGCGCGGCCAACGTCCGCCGCCAGCTTGCGCCCGAACGCTTCCGGCGACAGGTCGTAGTCGCTCGGCTTCCGGGGGAAGTACCGCGCCTTGTAGCGCATCCATTCGGTGTAGCGGCTCATTCGTCGCGCGCCCGCTGCTCGCTAAGCCACTGGCGCATCGGCATGTAGCGCGCGCCAAGTTTGAGGGCCTGCGCTCGCTTCGACGGCGACAGGTCAAAATGTTTGAACTCCCGCACTTCAACGCCGTGCGAAATCTGAAGCCAGGAACGCGGCAGCGCCAGCCGACGCGCGAAGTCGTGTAACTCGGTGTCGTTCAGGGTATCGCTCCACAGGTGACAATAGCCGTCGTAGCGCCCGCCGATGGGCATCGGGTCGTCAACCAGGATAGTCATCGCGTCTCGCTTTCGGCGTCGCGCGCCCGCTCGCGCTCGGAGGCGGCGTGCGACGGGTCGCGGAGTCTCATCCAGTCGTCAAGGTTCAACTCTGAATACTCATCGGCGTCAAAGCCGCGCCAATCAATTTCGTCCTCGTCTTCATACCACTGCTCAAACGGAAGGTCGAAAAACTCCGGCACGTCGTCCGGCTCGCCCGTTGCGCCGTCGACGGCGCGCGTGTCGTCAGTCATGGTTCGCCTCTATGAGCCTGCCGTTTGCCGAACGGAACACACCAAAGTTAAAACAGCCCACGCCCGTCGTATCGCAGATCAGATCGCCGCGATAGTTCACGCCCAGGACGGACTTACAATCGGGGCAGACAAGTTGTTCGCGGTCCTGCCGCCGCTGCGCCCGGTCGTGCTCGGCGCGGTAGCTGTCGATGTAGTCGTAGGCATCTTCTAAGCTGTTGGAAGGGTCGCAAAACTCGCTCAAGGGTTGTCTAGCCACGATAACCTCCACAAAACTAATCGAGAGGACGGGGCGTCGGCGCGCATCACGCCGTCACCGCCCGCCGCCAGCGGACCCGCACGCCCGGCGCCGGTGCGTGTGGCGAGCACGGACGCGGCGCTGATCGTATTCCAGGCGCGCTGTGCATCCTGGTTTTTGGGCGCGTCGCAGCGTGCATTGTAGGCTGCCATTGTCTTGTCATAGTCAGCCTTGTCCGTGACGAGGGCTAATTGCGCTTTGCCGCCGTTGAAGACGGGCGCGGTTTCGGCGAACGAGGAACCAATTAACAGCATCTCTTGGGCCTTTCGATAAGCGGAGCGAACGAGGGGCGGAGTGGATTCACAAAAATCAGGCAGAAGTGCAACGGGTGCCGATGTGGTAATCTGTTGCGGCGCTTCGACGTATTCCGCCTCCGGTGAGCAGTGGTCGAACCACTCGGCATTCCACCACGGGCAATCATCCTCAGCAAAACCGGCGGGATGGTTCGGCAGGTGCTTGCTCCAATCGTAGCGCCCGGCGGCGGCGCGCTTGTTCTGGTGGTTGAACGTCTGCGGTGGGCGGGACACGGCGTCCTCCTGTTTCGGCGTGACGGATAACATCGCGCGGATCGCTGCCTTGTCGTACCGACGCGGTATCGGGTGCAGCGCCACGATAGGCGCAGTTGGAGCGATGTAGGCTTGCGCGATCATGATGGCTCCCATTTCGCCAGACTCGGCGGCACTAAATCGGGGCGGTAGAGTTCGACGAAGGTCAGCAGGACGGCGAGTTGATAGGTCGGAGATTTGCCGTCGCAGGCCGACTGGAGGTACGTCATCTCGCTAAACTTCTCTTGCTCGTCCAGTCCGTCGAGGACGACGGCGGCGAGGCGCTTGAGTTCCGGCAGTTCATCTGATAAACTTAGTAAAGGCGACATAGCTTACTCCTATGTTGCTAGGGGCACGGTTCATCGTGCCCCGCTTACTTTTAGTGCATCCCTGTCCAGGGCCGGGATGCGCACACCCCTCGTGGTCTTGCTTCACGTGCTATTCAGCCCCCACCAGGGCAGAATGTCTCTATCGTTACAGCCTATCCCCCCCGCCGCCGCGCGATACACGCCGCCAGCGTCGTCACCACGAGCTGCACGGCGACGCACGCGAGCACGACGGCGAGCGCAGCGAGCGTCATCTTTTACCCGCCTTGTGATACTTGCCTTCAGTAGCGACACTGGCAATCCATTCAGGCGGTTGCTTGGGCGTTGATTGCTGATAGTCCTTGCACCTGCCGGCGTCTGTGTGAGGATTGCTGAGTATCGTTCGCTTGGCCGCACATTCGCCGTACCAATGTGAATTAAACCGATAGTGCTCACAGAATGGGCAGAGATTCGGTTTGATGCGCGTCCACGGCGCATTGACGAACTTGGCGAAACCTGATGCGCGACTCATCGTCAATCCTCCATCCCGTCGAACGGAAGCGCCGCCGGCACGAGCGCCGCCGGCTGCTGCGGCGACGGCAGCGGCAGGGGCGTCATCGGGGTCATAGCAGGTCACCACGCAGATAACCGGGAACGTCATCGTCTTCATCACGGCTAGCGGGAATAGGACGCGCTACGTCGTGCGGCGGCTCCAGGAACCGAATGCGCTTGCCAAGTGACCGGGCGTAGTGAAGTTCTGCGCGGGTGCTATCGCCGATGTAGCCGCCGACATTGAGAATCAGGACTTCGTCCGCCAGATCGATCTTGCGCAGGTGAAGCTCGTCCAATTCCGCCTTGATCCGGTTCCGGTGCGCTTCGGTGAACGTTGCGAATAAGTCTGTGTCGTTGCGCGTGTCACAACCGATAGTCAGCACAATCTTGCCCATCAGCGTCTCGTCGAAGTTTGCTCTACGGAACACTTCAAAGAAACGTGTTGAGCCGCATAGGCACACAATGATCGGTTGTGTCGTCATCGCTCACCGCTCCCCGGCCCGCGTGGCCGCGCGCTTGTCATTGTCGGTCGTCTTGTGATTCTTGCCCAGGTGGTGTCGCACCGTGTTTGGTGCTATACCCATAAGCAGGGCGATCCGCAGATCGGGGATACCTGCCTCATGAAGTTCATGCAGGCGTTTGAGGTCGTTCGCAGTCAAGACGTTCGCGGTCGGCACGTTTCAACCTTTCATCAGTAGCAGAATTCTGCTACCTGCTCTATAATAAAAAAGAGCGAAATGCTACTACTAAGTATAGGCAGTTTTTCGCTAGTGTCAAGCCCCCAATTTTACGGCACAATGAAAGGGTATCGCAGATGACAAAGGGGCCACACAAAATGAGCTTTAGGGCGGATCGGCTGAAACAGGCGCGGAAGTTGCGCCAGATGTCACAGAAGGAACTAGCCACTATGGTAGGCGTAGGATTACGAACGATGGGAAGCTACGAGCAAGGTATCAGTAACCCCGACTCCAATGTCCTCTCCAGAATGGTCAAAGCCCTAAGAGTAAGTGCAGACTACCTCTTGGGGAACGTCAACAAACCCACCGAACACCTGGCGGAAGTCGATCCCCAAGCGCTGGCCCTGGCTGTAAGCATCATGGAACTTCCAGAGGGCAGCCGTAACGCGATCATCGGGATAGTTCAATCGATGAAGCAATCGCGCCGCCAAAAGTAAGTTTTTTACATGTCTCAATTCGCTGGTTGATAACTCCGATAAGTCCTCGGCAAGCCTTTGCGTCTCGCTGTCTGCCATCCTGCGTCCCTCCCGCGCGCGTCGTACACGTCGATGTAGGCGTTCTAACGATGCAGCGGGCGCGCCCTGAGCGCTGGCGGGGCGCGTGGAGTTAGGAGTGGCGTTCCATTTTAATTATAGTACCTTTTTACTATGAGGGGGTATTCTTTCCGTCACAGCGTAGGTTAAGCGTATAATAAGTGTCACATTGGGCAATATGACAAAGTGTAAAATCTCATGTCAAATTCGGCGCGGCGACACATCGAACGGTTATTCGTAGCCAAACGGCTGTACATTGGTTCCCCCGATGGTCTGTCTGATAGCGCCGTCGCCGTGCTCTTGCGCGTGTCACGTTACACCGCCTATCGCTACCGCCTCGAATTGTCTGCCGTCCGGGTATCGCCGGGCCGCTATTCGCTCGATCCTAGCGCCGATGACATCCTGCTGGCACACACGATACTTCTGCGCGTGGACGGCGCGAACCCGCATCGGCCCGCGCGCCGGACGCCGCGAGCGTAGCGGCGGCGACGGAACCCCCGATTATTGGGGGGTATTGGTGCTTGACAATGTATAGCAGTATGCTATACTGTAAGCATAGTCAAGTGAAGCACGAAAGAGGCTGCAATGGCGACCAATAACCCGACGAATGAGAATGCAGAACTAGATTGCAAACACTGGTCAGATGAGGAAACCCCGGATGAACTGCTCCAGCGGACGCTGACTGATTTCTATGCAGCAGTGCGCTCCATCGAGAATGTACCGTATGCGGCCAACCGCAGCGAATATGAGGCGGCCTGTGTATCGCGCGGAATCGTCCCCCTGTCAGATCATGAATGCACGGATTACGGCATTCAGTACGGCGAACATTCGCCCTGGTTGAACGGCGACAAAATCGAGAACCCGCCGGAACGCTGCATCGAATTGAAACTCGCAGCCCGACGCGGACAAGGCGTTATCGCTGAACGCAAGGCGGCTCAAGCCGCGCGTAAAATAGCGCTCCCAGAACCCGTAATGGTCAAATGCACCTGCGGACACATGGTTGAAAAATCAGAGGTAATGAGCGCCAGCCTCGGAACGTCATGCCTGAACTGCTACGACCGGATGAGTGCATAATGCCACGCCAACAGAAAAACGTCCGACTTCCGGCACTTACCATCCGGGAGTTGAACTGGCTCAAGACGCAATACGGTATGTCGGAGAGCGAAGTTATCATCCTAGCAATCGACACGCTCTATCACCGCCGCGAGGAAGTGACACCAATCCCGCGAGATTGCGGTAAAGAACTGGTGAAAGACATCATAGAAGACCATGCAGTTCTCGACCACGACTAGCCCCCCCCCGCCCCGCCATCGCGCGGGGCGTTTTCGTGCGTAGCGGCGGCGCTTGACAGCGGCGGCGGACGGGTGTATCTTATGTGTATATTGCGCATATAAAGCGGGGCTATATGGCACAGAATACGGGCAAGGGAAGACGTTTGAATCTGAAGCTTGACGAACGCACGAGCGAAGAATTGACCTATCTAACCGAGCGGTATGGCGAGAATGCCACCGTGATCATCCGGCGGGCAATTCGTTTTATAGCTTCGAACGACAGGAAAGCGGATCAGATGGCGTTGCAGCAGTTCGAGGCGCAGCGCCAGCGGACGGCGCGGGAGGAATGAGATGAAGGACATCAACGATTTAACAGACTGTGAATTGCTCGTTTTGATGCGATACACATCACAAATAGAAGCAGCCCGCCAACCGGAAGAGGTTAAACTATTCCCGGCGTGGACTTACTATCATCGAAAAGACGAAAAGGACTGGTACGGTCGATATATCCCTGACTCCGTTCTCTGTTGGTGGTATGTTGCACAGCGGGAGGTCGGCTGGTATTGGTACGAGAACGGACGCATTCAACCAGGCGGACAACCATATCACCCCGTGTTTCACGGCCCGTTTGATGCTGCGAAACTGGCGATAATCGATTGCGAACGAATGCACGCCGACGCGGCGCGGGAGACGGAGCGATGACGCAGCGCAAATTAGACCCGCGAAAAATGGTTTACAACGTGATGATGTGGAGCAAGGCGCTCGTTCCCGTCATCGCGCTTTTTACGGCTATCGCCTCGGCAGTGCGCACGTTCATGACCACCCGTGACATATATGCATCGGGCGGCACCGATCCGAACGTAGCCGCCGCCGTCGCCGCGCTGCTGACCATCGGCGTCGAGGGCGCGATCTTCGTGCTGGCGCTTGCGCAAGAATGGCAGGAAATTAAGTGGCGGCAATCCAGGCATAAGCGGCACGTTCTAAGCGTAAAAAGTGTCATCCACTGGTTCAAAGAGCGGATAGGAATAGAGGAGCCGGCCAGCTACGACCAACTGCCGGAACGGCGCGATTTAATCAAGGTGGTGTTGTACATCGCTTTCGGCTATGCACTGATCAGTAACTTTAACATCGGCGTGCGCCCGTTGATCGAGAAGGTAGGAAGCACCACAATCCAGTCATTCATAACCGGCCTGGCGAATGCGAACGCCGACATTCAGATCGCCTTTTTTGTCGATATGGCAAGCATTCTGTTCCCCCCATTCATGGCGCTCGTGGCAGGCCTGTTAACCGCCCGTTTCGCCTCGGAAATCGTCAATGCGATGACGCGCCAGCAAAACCGAAACGAACGAGTTGCGCCAGACCTTATTGGACCATCAGTGAAAGCGGCAGCAAGACCTGGGCGAAAGCGCGTAATGAATGCTCGTGAACGTGTCCGTGAACACCTGAGTGCACACCCGGAAGACGCTGGTAAAGCCCAGGCGAAGCTGGCACAAGAGATTGGTGTTTCGGTCGGGATCGTGAATGCGATCCTGAATGAGCGCAAACCGGAAATCGAGATCGGTAGCAACGGCAACCATAAGGAGCAAGCATGAATAATCAACTCAAGGCATATATCAATGCGCAGATGATGGAACAGCAGAGGCCGTTTGAGGTAAAACGCCGCGAGACTCGTGCGAAACATCTGGAATACGTACAAGAGTTCCGTCGGCGTTATATTCATTTTCCGATTGAAAAGCTCGCCGAATACCGTGAGAAGTGTAAGCCTCGATATAGCATCGAACTGGCGCTTGACTTTGTAACATTCCGCGAGATATACGACAGCGATGACATTACCGAACTTGAAGCCAATATCATCTACGAGTTCATGGGTGTCATCAGCGACGAATTAGGGCGACGAGATACGGAGTAGCACTAAGGAGGCTAACGGTGAGCGATAATGTAGTCTATGACATCAATGAGATTCGTGAGAAGTTGCGGGCTTATCTCAACAAAGAACCCAACCGGGCCGTTATATCGGCGGGCGATTCGGCCTATGCACTGCTCTTCATCCTCGATTTCTTGCACGAACGATTCGGCGCGGGTATTGACCTGACTCAGGTTGAATTGCCCGAAACCGATGAGGAATTAGAACGTTATTTAGTCGAGATATTCAAAGGCGAGATAGTCAAAATCCCTGGTATCGCTCGCCAGTCTATCTCAAAAGGCAACATAGTAATCAATGATGGCAATGATTGGCGGAACGCCGGGATGGGACGAGACGTACATTATTCCGGCGTCGCGCTCATCTCCGCTGCGCCGGGGCAGCCGATTATCGTGGCGAAAAGGAAGGGGGACTAAATGACGAAACACATAGGCATTGAACAGTCAGAACAAGATAGCGGCACCGTAGATTGGGCCGCCGACCGAGCGGCGCGCGAATTGCTAGATGAGCTGAGAGATTTAGGCGTATTCCGCGCTAGACTAACCAAACTTCAAATGAGCGAACTCGGTTTAAAGCGCCTCGAATTTGAGGCCGCCGTAAATCCACAGTCAACGTTTGGTGAAGACAACGTAACGCAAATCTTCCTCGATGCCATCGACGCAGAGTTGTACCGCCGCAGCAAAAAGGAATAGCCGCCATCACAGCGCCGCCAGCCAGCCGTCGAGCGAGCGGGCGGAGCCGTAGTCAGCGGGCGGCGGCCCACACGGCGCGGTCGTAACTGCGTGCCAGCGCCGCAATCTGCGGAGCCGCCGAGTCCATGCACGAGTAATCGAAGCGCGGCGCTCCCCCGTATGTCCAGTACATCCAACACTTGACCCAGGGGTCTGCTTTCAATCGTTCCAAATAGCCGCGCATGTCATTACAAATACCTTCCGCGCTGCCGATGCCTGCGAAGTCCGACGCGCTGGCACCGACCTCACCGAGCAAGATCGGCATACGAGAATCTTCCGGTATCAGGTCACGGTAGATGGCGTAATGCGCCCCGCCATACCACGACCATACGTTGTCGTCATAGGCAATAAGGTCGCCGCGAGCGTCGAACCACATAGCCGAGCCGGGGTCGTTCGTGCCCTTGCCGTCCCGAACTATTCCGTAGCCGTGATAGACGTAGAAGTTGCCTATCTCTTTGCCAAATTTCATACACCCGGACTTGACGCGGTGTGTCCATGTCGGCTGTGGGCGCGTGATGCCATTCTCATCACGGAAGGTCGGGTATGGATTGCCAACGCTATCGGTAAACACGGCGACGCGGCGGCGCTGCTCATAGGCCGCTTGTTGGATACCGAGATACCAGTAACCGTCGTTGGGAAAGTTCTTTTCGCAGTGTCCCCAGGGGGTTATAATCACGTCGGGATGTAACTGGCTGTGCGTCTGCTGGTTTATTGCCTTACGCCATTCGTCGCGCCCGCGCTGTACGTCCCGGTCGTCGCCAAAAGGTTCGGCGTGGCCGTCGCCTTCGCCGTTGACCTGTCGGAACAGGACGTATGGAACAGCCATTTCAGCCAGGCGGTTCGCCAGGCCCGTATCGTTGATGATCGTCGCGCCAGCCAGGAGTCCATCTTGTGCGAGGCCGATCATACACTGGTAAGCCTCGGCATTCATGCCCTCGTGCCGGTGAATGCCGAATGTCCAGTGCAGTAGCTCCGCTGGCGCTACGTAGGGCGGTCAACACTCATCCACGAGGCGCTGACATAGCCGACTTGTCCCAGGTAATCGGGTATCTTCAGCCAGCCCGCCGTTCCACTGTCCACCACCTGGGCAGATTGCCCGTAGACCAGGCCGCCGATGCGCACGCCCGTCACCGGTTCGGCGCGCACTTTCAGCCCGTCGGTCGCCGTGCAGTACATCGTCACCGTTTCGACCGGCGGCGGCGGGTTGACCGGCGGCGGCTCAAAGCCATCGATAACAGTATCGAGGTCAGTCATGGCCGCCTGTACATTGTCATAGGCCGCCTTGAGCGTAGTCAGATCACTTGCCATCCCATGACTCCTGAAAAATGAAACCGGATCAACGTAGTCCCTGTGCAAACGGGCGTTGTCGTCACGCGGCCAATCCCAGGGCGTGGCCGCCAGCACGTCCGTCGGCGACAGATCGAAGTGCAGATGATATGGGTAGACGCCGAATGCGTTACCCACGTCGCCGATGCGCATACCGGGGTAGACAATCGCACCGCGCTCCACCTGCATGTTTTCCACGTGCGCCGAACGGCTGTACACCACACTGCCGTCGGGCAGGTCGTGCCGGATCACGATCAGGTTTCCCCAGACCGAAAAGCCGGGGAGCATGACCCGTTGCGCAAACGTCACCGTTCCCCAGGCGACGGCGACAACCGGGCAGTGGGCGATACTCCCCTCCTGGAACAGTACGTCGATCCCGGTGTGATAGCCAAGATCGTAGTAGTTTCCAAAAGGGTTTGAGATGTACGCCCGGCTATCGGCAATCGGACGGCGGAACGCGAGAGCTTTCACCCAACCTCGCCGCCGGTCGCCTTCTTAAAGATAATCGCCAGAAGTTCATTCTTGATCGCTTCCAACGATTTCGGTAGGCTGTTGCGCGTGTCGATCCACTGATCGACCTGGATACCGCCGAATAAGCCAAGAGCGCCATAAAATACAAACTGGCTGAGCTTGTCCTGCCACTCGGCTGTAATGTTCGGGATGGTGGGCACGAGATAAAACGCGACCGCGCCGACAATCAGCACGAGCACACGTTGCAAACTGAGTAATTCCAGGACTGGCTCGACAACGGCCCAATGACTGAACTTTGCCCAGAATGCTTGCAGTTGAGCGATAAACGATTGAAGTACTTTCATTTGATCCTCCATAGCCCAGGTTGGCAGACTCAACAGATTTCAACAAGTCGCGGATCGTGTTCTGGCGCTCCAACAGCGGCAACGCGGCGATACGCAGCGCTTCGCTTTCGACGCTCATTTCGCGCGCAGATACCGCGCCGCGACGTACCGCCCTTCGCCGATCTTCGCCCATTCGCCCTGCACAGTTAGGACGGTAACGGTCGCGCCTTGTTTTAGCGAACCGACAATCGCCCCACCGGGCGCATTACGCACGTTCAACCCATCGGGGATGACTTCTGCCTTATGCGACGGCTCGGCAGTATGTATCGCCGTGACCACCACCGGGCGCGGCGTGGCGTGCTGCTGTGTCGGGCTACTCAGCGGTTCGGCTTGCGCCGTGGACGCAAGCGTAGCGGCGGGTGTGGCAGCGGGATGAAGCTCTCGCCAGCCAGCGAGTCCAAACCCGGCGACAAGGAATATCAACGTAACCCAAATTCCGAGACGGTATCTACGCATTCGGTAGCCCCCTAAAAAGTGAGAGTTGATCCATGCGGTTTAGGCGTACAATAAAAGGTGAGGTACGACTATGAAACGCCTGACGCTTATCCTCATCCTGACCATATGTTCGCAAGTCGCCCCGGGGCGCGCTGCCGACGGCATTCTGCCGATTGAGCGCCTGATCGTCGATAGCCCGGTCGAATGCGGCGCGGCGTGGGATGGAACCGGGCAGTTGATTTACAGTGCGTGCGGGCCATTTTCGGACCGCGTAATCATACCTGATGAAATCATGATCACGGTCGTCGGGAGCGGTACAGTAACTCACAACCATCCTGAACCCGGCTGCTGGACGTTTAGCCCTGGCGATCTTATATTTGCAGCGAGCGCCTATCTCCAGGAGTTTCGCGTCGTGGCATATCGGAATGGCGTCGTGACCGTCTCTATCCTGCGCCGCGTTGCCAACATTTGGAAGATGCCAGATGGTGAAATCGAGGCTGAAGAACGGCGGCAACGGCAAAGCGGCTGCGATTATCTGGCTACCGCCTGGAGCAACCTGGCAGCGCGCTACGGTTTCGAGTACACGGTAATCCACGACTAACATCAACATTCCTCGGCAATCATCGTCACCGGATAGGCATTGTTATAAATCGTCGAAGTCTGCCCTGCCGTGACAGACCGATATTGCAGCTTAAACGACTGAGCGACGTTCGCTGTCAAGCCCGTAAACAGCGCCTCCACTTTGATTTGCGACTGTGCATTCTGGATACACGACGTGATACCGTGTGTGGCATCGCCGAAACGGGCCGTCAGGCCCACGCTATAAATGTCGAATTCGGCGTAACCGCCCGCCGCCGTCGCGTTAAAGATGAACGTCACCCGCACGCGCGTGCTCGTGGGTGTGAGCGTGACGATCAGGTTTGTCGCGTCCGCATCAGCCCAGGTCGCCAGCGTTGTCGTCAGGTTTGCCGAGCCGACATAGGTGCTCGACGCGACCGTGCGCCCGGTATGCAAATAATCGATGAATGCCTTAATGACGTTTCCCCAGGCCACCGATTCGATTGTTTCACCCGCATTTACTGTTGGTATAGCTGTTGGCAATTTACAGACTCCATTTCGCCGTGCCGTCCCATTTCGCCGTATCCCATACCGCGTACGTGTCCGAACCCAGGTCGTGCAGATAGAAGGTAATCGAGCCGGTGCGCCCCGGCCCCAACCCGGAATAGGCCAGCCCGGTAATCATGTACTTGGCCGCCGACAGCCCGGTATGACTGTCCGTGATAGACAGCGTATCCCCGATTTCTATTGCCATGAGATGCGCCGAATTGAGCAAGTTCTGATTCATGAAGGTAATGCTGTTCAGGCGGTAGGCCGGGTCTTTGTAACGACTGAGCAGCCAGGTTGCCAGCGTTTGGCCCCAATCCGTCACGGTGGTCGCAATGGGCAGGGTCAGCGACAACAGTTTGCGCCCGTAGGCGTCCTGTGACGTGGCGTCCTCGGCTAATCCCAAATTCGACTGGTAGCGCGTCAGGCCCACGCCGCGTACTTGCAATTTGGTGAAGCGCAGCGGACCGGTGCACGAATTGGTAATGGATACCTCGACGCCGTTGCCGACCATTGCCACGCACAGTTTTACGAGCGCACTGCCGGTATAGCTGACTTCAGCCCCGTCGTCACACTCCCAATCCGTCGTGGCAACCAGCGGCGTAACGATGCTGTAAATGCCCATGGCTTGCCCGGTAGTCGGGTCGGTGGCAGGCAGCTTGACGACCTTCGACTGCGCCTGGTCTCGCAGCGGTTGAGTCAGGTTCCAGCGCTCGGTTAGCCCGCTCATGCCAGGCACAATCTCATTACCCTTGCTCGCGGCGACTACGCCCGTCGCCAGCACGCCCGCCGGGGTATAGGTCACTTCGACGCGGTTGTACAGTTCATCGGCGGTATCGGCGGACACCATCTCGTTAAACTGACCATTCATGGTGTAGTCAATGGTTGCATTGGCCTGCTCAAACCAGTACAACCGGTTTTTGAACGTAATCGTGCCGGAGCGACTTATCCAGAAATACGAACCGTGTTCGCTTTCGACTATTTCCCGCAGGGCGGACATGGCGTCGATGTCGCGCCACGTGTCGCAAGCGTAGGGGAACGTATCCTTGCCCGTTGCCAGCGACGGCGCGAGGTCACTGGGCAGGTCGGTTCCCCCGGCGAAATTCGCGCCGGATAGCGTCGCCCACGCGCCCGTGCTCGCCAGCGTGTAGGCGTTACCGACCGTGCCTCGCAGCGTGGCGGACAGCGTCAGCACCGCGCCGCCGATGCTGAAGATAAAATCCATGTTTAAGGCTTGCCAGGCCGCGCCATCCCAATACTTGGCCGAACCGCCCGTGTAACCGGGTGCGCTGGCGTCGGCGGCCCATAGTACAAATTCAGTAGCACTGGCTGCCCGGCTCGTTGAAAGCACAAGATGGTATTGCGTGTCCTGCGCCAGCCCGAAAGCGTTGGCGAATGTGAACGTCGTCAAGCCGTAGGTAGTCGTGAGCGAGCTTTCCGCAAGCGTGGTCGTGGAGTCGGGCGAAACGAGCGAGCCAGATGCGTCGCCGCCGCTATCCGTTTCAACGCGGAGCGTATCTGTCCCTGTGGGCAAACCAAATTTGCACAGATCAAGTTGTAGTGTGCTGATGGATTGCGCAATGGGTACCTGGAACCCTTGCGCGAGCTTGTCTTTCTCGGTGATGGCGGTGGTCGTGATCTTAACGTCCATCTCGCCCACCGGGTCCCAAAGGACATAAGCTCCGCCGTCCGTGCTCACGTAGGCGTCGCCATCGGCATAGACGCTGGCATTGGCAGCCTTTGACAACCAATAGGCATTATTAGGACTTGACCACGCGGCAAAACTGACAAAATAGGTCGTGGCGTCTTCTAAATAAATGGGCACGGCCAGCGTATGATAATACCAAGCCGCAACAGTTATCGTGGGCGTCCAGGTTGAAGTATAGACAAGCGCCCCGGTTGCATTAGTTTTCCTCAGTTCGATAGTCAATGGCGACGGCGAGCCGACTTTGCTATCAATGTATAACCCAATGGTGGACAGCTTGCCTGCTTCCGTTGTCAGAAAGGTTTCGGCGGAGCTATATTCTGTACCCGCCACGTCGCCAATCGTAGGTGAAATCGTCGTCGCTGTCGAAGTCGTGATGACTTCACCCGTCATTGCCGCCGCTTCTAGCGCAACGTCGCTATCATAATTGCTCGCCGCGTTCGCCGTGCCGAGCGTGGCGACGCTGGTCACAAAACGTGGCAACGTGCTGCTATAGTAGGCCGTGCCCTCGCCAGTGCCCTTGTTTATCCACTGGCTCAGGTTGTCACCGCACTCGTAGATGTCCGCTCCAATGTCAACGTCGTTCGCCGCTGCCGGGGCGGCTACCCATTTGGCCGTATAGGTGCTCGTGCCATCTCCCAGAACCAATGTATCATTGGCATTTGGCACGGCGTCGAGTGTGACTGTCGCCGTCGCTACGGCGGCCTTGAGCGCCGCGTTGATGACGTGCCGTATGAGCGTATCAGAACGAATATTCGTCAGCGTTTGCAGGTTGATGTACTCGTTCTGCATATGGCCTAGAGCGTCCTGGCATTCGAGCGACGCTTCGCGCGGGCCAAGAGCGCCAGCTTGCACAGATAGGCTAACCGTCTTGCCTCGGAACAGAACCCAGGTCGTCACGCCGTCACTGATATCGATGCGCACCGGGCGGCCCGGTTTTAGCTTGCCGTACAATGGCGAGTTGGCGTAAAACGGTGAGAAGCGCTGCGAGGTGTTGTTGAGCAGGAGCGTACATGTGCCGACGTAGGCCATGTGCTCTAGCGGGTCTTGCACGCCGATGTTAGTTGTGATGTCCTTGACGTAAGACGAGATGTTGTCAATCGCCGTTGTAAAGTCGGGTGTGCCGGAGCCGCTGTAATCCCAATCCACGTAGACGGTGAAAGTCATGGCCTCGTAGGTTGACATCAGGCCGTCGCTCCGCCCGGCCTGCCAATCGGCGCGATACCGCGCCGCCGCAGTTCGGCATCGACCATGCCGACCAGTCGTACCGGGTCATTCACGCCGTAGGCATTCAAGGTTATCGAGCCGACCGCCGAGCCGCCCGACGCCTCTGTAGAGCCATGCGGTAAAATCATGCCGTTGGCGCCGGGAATAAACCATTCCCAACCGCCTTCGCCGACCTTGTATTTTTTGCCCTTCGTCACCGTGCCGCCGCCTTGCCGCGCGCCAGCACCACCACCACCACCACCACCACCACCGCCGCCACCACCACCCAACGCATCGAACGCAGCATCGGCGGCGCCGGGAATGCCGAGCAGCGTGCGGTACAGTTCGCCGAACAGCAAAACCATCGGGTTGATACCCTTAGCGATAACCGGCGACCCTTTAACGGAATTTTCGAGCAGGACATTAAACGATTTGGTAGAATTCGGGCCGACATTGGCGATACTGGTGCCCAGGTCATTGATGGTTTTGGTGACATCGTCCATCGGATTTTTGATGGCATCCCGTATTCCGTTCATGCTGTCACCAACTGCGGTTTCCGTAACCTTCGGGTCAGGGCCGAGAATCAAGTCCTGGAACCACTTCGGCCCGCCCACAATGCCCTTCAGCGCCTCTCGTAACTTATCCGATAGCACCGCGCCAGCGCCGGACAAATCAAGCTTTCCGAACGCCGCCGTGATAAACGGGCCGGTAGCTGCGATTACGTCGCCCAACGCCTTGTTTATTTCCGGCCCGGCAAGTGTAATCGCGTCTGCAAGCCGGTCTCCGAACGGCGCAGCGGCAGCATCCACGGTCGGTTGTATTTGGCGCCGCATGGCGTTGCCCATATTCGTCAGATCGTCGCCGGTCAATTCCGGCGCCTTTATTTTCCCAATCATATCCAAACGTATTTCGGGTAGATTGGCCTTTGCGCCAGTGATCGCGTCAGCTAACAACTTACCCAAATCGGGCACCTGCGGCGACAAAATAGATAGAAAGTGCTGAACCGCCGCTTCAAGTTCTGCCAGCGCCGGACGGATATAAGTGTCCCACGCGTCGGTCACGGATGTCCGAATGCCGAGCCAGTCCTTATTCCAGACCGTTGCTACCCCGCCGACTACTGCCGCAATGGCACCGAGCGGCGACAGGATAGCGCCGATAATCGCGCCGAGTGGCCCGGCGGCAAGCATGACGCCCGTAAACAGCGCCGCCAGTTGCACGAGCGCCGGGTCAACCGTGCCGATAGAGTTGACCAGTCCGGTGAGGAAACCCGCCAGCGATTGCAGCGTCGGAATAAGCGCGTTGCCGATGCCTTCCATCACGTCGCTGAAAGCGTTCTTCAGCTTGTCCAGCGCCCCGGCAAAAGTATCGCCCGCTGCGACGGCGCTACCGCCAAATTCGCGCGCTACTTCGGCTACGATGATGCCCATCGCTTTCGCAGTATTCCCGGTGCGCATGAAATTACGGATCAGGCGCTCTTGAGTATTGTTCAATTGCACGCCATAGCGGCGCAAAGAAGTAACGCCCATAATCGGGTCGTTTAACGCTTTGCCGAGCACCAGCGCGGCGCTTTTGGCGTCCGTGCCCAGCGCCGTCGCCATGTCAAGCACGGCCTCGGTTGCACCGGGGAATATATCCTTGCCGATGTTTGTGAACGTCAGCAGCATATTCTCGGCGGATAGTACGGTCTCATCGCTGAACCGCGTGGTTTTCTGTAGCGCGCTGGCGAGTTTCAGCGCTTCCTCGCGGGTTACGCCCGCTACGCCCGCCGTCGATTTCAACACAGCATCAAGTTGCGCAATTGACAACTGCGCTTCGCCAGCTTCTTTGATCGCGCCAGCCAGGAACCCGGCCACGCCAAACGCAGCGAACTGACCGGCCAGCCCGCCGAGCGCGCCGCCGATGCCCTTGAGCTTCGTTGTCGCCTTGTCCTCTACGTCAACCAGTCCGTAGAGAGACGCGACCTGCGTTCCTGATGCCATTATTTATTCTGTGGCCCTGGCCCTTTGCCCTCTTCTGCCCATAGTGTCAGACAATCCAGCACGTCGTAATACGGCATGCTGTCCACGGCGGTCGGCAGCACGTGCAGCCGCTCGGCAATGCGCACCCGATTGATACGCCAGACCATGTCCGGCGAAAAGATGACGGAGCCGGGAACCAGCATACTAATCCTGATCATCCCGGCGTCTAGGCGTTTGGGTCATCAGACCCGCCAGCGCCCTCTTGCAACGCCTGAAGTAGCTCACTTACCCGATCTTTACGCAACCATTCGGCCACTTCGCCAATCTGGCTGAAATCGATTGTTTCGGGCGCGCGTTTGACCAGCCATTCGCGAGGAATGCTGACTACTGACCGACGTAACATATCCTGAATTCGAGCCAGGATGGTGTCATAGCGTCGTAGCTGCTCTTTCTCGTCTTTGATGTCCAATGCGGCGGCAATGATTGATTTCATCTTGCCGAGATCGATACTCTCTTTCCATGAAAGATCGCTAAAATCGAATTCGGGCTTGACGCCGTTTGCCGCTGGCGCTGTGACCACCTCTGCCACGTCGACCGCCTGGGTCTGCCCGTCGCCTGGACGGGTTTCGTTGTCGATCATTAGAAGGTGTCTCCATCAAAACCGTCTCGCTCTGGCACGTCCGCGCCGTCGCATTTCACGCTGAACACAACGGCCTTTTTTTCGACCACCGTCTCGAACGGACATTCGGAAATACCCACTTCCTGCTTGAAGCGCGGCATGCCAGTGCTATTGCCTTTTGGCCCCACTTCGAGCATTGTGATCGTGCCGGGCTTCAGCTTGCGCATGAGCGCCACGGTTTCGCTGTTGCTGTCGGGCATGACCAGCGATAAATCGTAGCTGTAGTCGCTCAGGCCCTCGGCCCGCTGCTTGTGCGTGACGTTGCCCGCCGTCGTCTCTTGCAGGTCGTTTTTCGGCGTAACTTTCGCGCTCTGGAAATAGCCGTCGATGCGCAGTCCGCCTATAACGATATAGGCGCTGTTGCCGTTGAATACTGCACCCATCAGGTAATCCTCCCCATGAGTATCCGTAGATAGAACCCGTCGTGATATTCCTGCGTGGTGTTCGCCGCGCGCTGCACCACCTGGTGAATAGCCCCCTCTTGCATCGTCGCCGTGATAGTCCAGTCCGTACCGGCGTCAAGATAGCCCGTCGTCACATCCTGCGTGCCCATGTCGTCAAACCAGGTCACGAGATTCGCTTCGGCTACAAATGCCGCGTCCATAGACGTTGTAACGGCCTTGACGATAAACACGTGCTCGGCTTGATGGCTGTCGTTCAGGTTATTCACTTCCCCGCCGCCAGTCCAGAAATAGTGATAGTACGGCGGCTTATTACGCGGATCGACATAGTCGCTATAGGCGGGCGTATCGGGATGTTCCCGAAAGCGTGCATCTAGCGCCTTGTAGGCCGCGTATTTGTGTGTGATCGTCATGGCTTAAACAACCCCCAGGCTTTAGCCGCCTCGATAAACTTCCCGCGCGCGCGCTCGAAAGCGGGCACGACAAACGGGCGCGGGTAGCCGTTCAACGCCAGTTCATGCACCACGCCGTACACCACGCCGTCATGCACGATGCAGCGAAACTTGCCCTCCTGTTCGACTTTCATGCTCGCCCGGAGTGCGCCCGTATCGACGCCGGGCGGCTCGCCCACCGGCGCGATAGACGTGCCGAAGCTCTGCACGATGTCGCTTTTGATGTACTCGGCCACGGACCGCACGAAGCGCGACAACTTGTCCGGGTTATTCCGCGTGATTTTGTCCAGCATGGCCGTGTCAAGTTTGTGCTGCATAGTTAGGCTACCGTTCGCAGATACCTGGCGAAGCTGAAGCCGCACAGCGCCAGACCCAGGTGATAGAGAACCATCAGCATGACGTACTGCTGTTGCAGCACGTTGGCAGCCAGCCGGTCAACGCTTCCCGTCAGCAAAACGGCGATAAGCACGGCAACAACACTGGCGAATACAATCACGACGCTCAACACGTTAAGGATGATCCTGAGCGTCTTCATCGCTGCCTCACCACGACCGCCGCCGTGAACAGTTCATCGGTATAGTCCGTGACCAGCCCGGCCACGTGGTACACCTTGCCGCTCGACGACACGGTAATGCGCTGTTGCACCGCCAGCGCCGTACCCGCCGGGAAGACGATCCGAAACACGTCCGTCATGGTCTCCTGTCCGCCGACGTTCTGCGTATCGCTCGACGCCGCCCCGATGACGCGACATGCCACGCTGGCGGACACGACCGACCAGCTTTCGACCGGCTGGCCCACCTCACCCGTCGTCAGTTGCAGCGCCTCGATGGTGGCCGTGTCTTTTAGCCACTTATTCGTGGTCGTACGCAGCGACGCCCGTAGCCAGGTCGGTAGATAGCTCAATCGTCGTCATCCTCGTCATCGTCGGTATCGTCGTAGTCGGGCGATTCGGTTTGCAGACTATCGGCCCGGTACACGAACACGCTGCTTGTCGTCAGCGACGGCACGGCGAACGATTGGCACAGCAACAAACGCAGCGCCGATAGCGACTTGAAAGCCGAGGCGTTGTCCACCGTCAGCCAGTCCGCCGTGAAGTTCGGATCGGTCACCTTCGCCAGCAGCCAGTCGATGCACTGCACTGCCGCCGCGCCGACCGTCGTCTTGAGCGTCAGCGCGTAGTCGACCTCCGCGTCGGTCAGCTTGCCCGCCGTCGTGTCGGTGTCGTTGATGTGCAATCTGACCTTCCCCCGGTCAGTGGTCAAATCATACGTAAAAGTCAGTTTGCCCTCCTGTCTCTTTCGCGGTATACTTAGACTGCCTGCCGTCTAGGGTCGCACCCGAAGAGCGGACAATTCCACCGCCTGACGGCATGGACAATGGAATGTAGCGAAGGAATACGCTATGTATAACCGCGTTTGCCCACGATGTGACAATGACTTCACAACCCGCCATAAGCACCAAACCTATTGTTCGCGCCGATGTTATTCCCAACACGACCAACGCCATTGTGTAGTATGCGAACAACCATTTTGGTCTAAGCATCCCTCGAAATGCTGCAGCCCAGAGTGCGGCGGAATATACAAGCGCACCTATGAACGCCATGAGCGAAACTGTTTGCAGTGTGACAAGGCGTTTGTAGTGACTGCGCAAAGCCGCAATAAGCGCTTTTGTTCTCGCCAATGCGCCCGTTCCGCCAGTCGATTGACCGCTTCGCGCCCCTGCGCTTTTTGTGGAAAGATATTCACTCCACAGAGCAATCGCATCGCCGGACTTTACTGTTCGATGGATTGTTACGGGCGAGCCAATCGAAACCCTGATAGTCGTCGTTCTGGCGACAACTTTACGAATACGCAAAGGCGCGCTGTGATGAAGCGAGACAGTTTCGCTTGTGTCATTTGTGGTGCCACCATACATCTTGAAGTCGATCATGTTATTGCCGTCCGAGACGGCGGCACTAAGACTATCGATAACGGACAAACATTGTGCTACGACTGCCACCACGCAAAGTCGCGCCGTGAAAAGCAGCGTTGGGCATTCGAGCGCCGTCAGGGACACCGTTAGTGACATCGTTGCGCCGCGCCTACTCCGGTATCCACACGTCTAGCGAGATCGACAGGTCGGTTGCGGCTGTATAGGTGGGCGTCGCCACGCACACCAGATAGCCGTAGATGGCGCCGTCCGCCGCAAAAATGACGTTCGGCTTGTACTTCACCCAGCCGTCGGTGTCCGTGGCCCAGTCTGCCGCCGCGATTGCCTGCTCATAAAAACACAGGGCCTGGTCGGCGGCGGTAATGACGAACGCGGCAGCGTCGGCTATGGTGGTGGCTGGCACGGCGTTGAACAGGAACAGCTTCATCGCCGCGTTTTCGGCGTCGGCGTCGTTTAGCCGGATGTTGCCCAGGATACCGCCCCCGGCGGCGTGGCGGGGCAATGTGAAGGTCAGAAGGCCGCCCACGACATCATTGGCCGTATAGGCAACAAGGGTGATGGTCGGGTTGACCGTGATCGTCTTAAAAATTGACATCAGGACTCCTTCTACACTTCTTCCCACTCGATAGCGGGCAACGTTTCTACGAGTGAAGCCCTGGTTGCGATAACGAGTTGATCAAGAACCGCTATCTTAGCCAGGAATTCAACCTCGGTTATCACGCCACTCGATTCCTGAATAGACAATCGCCCGCGTTCGGCGTGTATACGGTCATGAATGACATCAAAGGCCTCAACCCATAGCCCGTCTTCGTTTTCAAGCTGCACTGTCGCTTTCCAACTGCCAACCGTAGCTGTAACATTCGGCATACTGCACTCCCGGTCGGGCGGAGAGGGGAATTAACCCCCTCTCCTGAAACTAAACTTACGTCACCATCTCGACGGCGACACCGGAGGTGTCGGCGCCGGTCACGTCGTTCATATTGCCCAAGAGCATCCCGCGATCACTAGCATCCCATTTGTCGAACCCGTAGCCCATGCAGTCTTGCATAAAGATTTTCCCGTTGGATGGGCTGGCGGGAATGAGGAACGCCGTCGCCATTGTCGTAGCGCTCTGATTCCACGAGTAGAAGAAACAGCGGTCGAACTTCAGCCAGCGGTCAACCGAGGTCGTGGCTGTGAGTTCTACCAGATAGGCGGTGCTCACACTCGTCCCGTTCATGCAGTGGATCACGCAATCACGGAACAGGTTTTGGCCGCTGGCCGTCGAGCCGAAGCGCAGCACGTTGGAGCCAGCCACAAAGGCGATAGACTGAGCGCCGAGCGTGCAGTTGACGAATACGTTGTTGTGTGAGCCGTTTAGCGACAGCGCGCAGGCGTCGTCAAGCGCGTTCGTGGCACAACCGCCGCCGACGAACTGGCAGCTTTCGAAGTAGCACCAGTCGCCAGTCAGATACACTGCGGTCAGGGCCGCCGAGCTGGCTGCGCCGCCGAACACATAGATGTTCTGCCAGATACAGCCGTTGCCGCTGATAGTGATCAGCGGCTCGTAAGCGCCCGCCGCCTGGATGATGCGTGCACGCGAGCCGAACATGGTTGGAGCGGCCACGCCGATGAAATGACAGTAGTTCTTAGCCCAGGAGAACGCCGCCGACAACGTCAGCGCCGAAGTGCCTGGAATGTAGAACAGAACGTCATTGTGATTCTCTGTCAGCAGCGCATAGGCCGCCTCGAGCGTCTTCATAGCCCGCTGTGGGCTTTTACCGTCGAACGTATCATCGCCGTGCGTTGGGTCTAGCCAGAACACGCTTCCCATGCCCGGCAAGCCGAAATTCGATGGCAGCACTGGCGAACCGTAGGAGAGAAGCCCGTATTTGAAGTTAGTAGGCATTTATCCCCCCTTAGCTTGGGTTATTCCCGTATATCCAGCGCCAGTCGCGCCAGCCCTGCGTATGCCGGGCGCGCGCGATCCACGTGGCGTACACAGTTTCGTCTTGCAACTTGCGCTTGACGCTGAATGGCACCCGGTTGATGTACAGCAGATCACGGTGCATCCGGCGCGAGTCAACCATAAACCAGGCGTTAGTGTCGCTCAGATAGTCCCAAACGATGATGTTCCAGCCATGAATGACGTTGACATTCAGCGCGTTTTCACCGATAGTCGGGTCCAGAGGCGCGTACTGTGCATGACCCCGGATGACAAGCGCGTCGTCTTCGAGCGCGGGCGGCACGATCAGCGTATCAGGATGGATACCCGCCAACATTCCGCGATCATCCTTGAAGGCACGCATGGCAAGTCGCACGGTTGCAACATTCGCTTTCGTCAGCGAGTACGTACCTTCGTTGTTCTGCGTGACGCCGGTGTTTTCCGGCCCGTTCGGATGCGCCGCACTGCACAGCCCCACCGCATCGGCACCGTCATAGGGCGCTGTGTCCGTGAAAGCGTTATTGAACACGCTGGCTCTGTCGTATTCATCCTTGGTGGCGTAGCTGTCCCCGATGGCGAAAGCGGCATCGAGCGCTACCCGATATTTGGCATCTTCGATCAGTGTCGCCTCGATAGGCAGTTCAACCACAAAGAGCTTAGGCGTCAATGTGGTTTTGTATCCGGCGCTATAGCCGACGGTGGGAATAACGCGCGTCTTCTCGAATTGATCCCAGGCGTCCGGCGATACCGCGCCAAAGTTCTCGAATTTCTCATAGGCGCTGTCTGACGATACGTTGTTATAGAGCGTTGGCCCAATGGGCGGCGTCTGGCGATCCATACCCAAGAATGTCCATTCGCGGATTCCGGGTGCAAGCAGATCGGCCCAGCCCTCAGGAATTAAAGGCCCTGGCATAGTGTGTTACCCCTTCCTTACTGGTCTTTCAGGAACAAATGATGCCCCTGATTAAAGATTACGAGAGTTGGCTCGGTAGCCGTTGACGTTTCGTAGACGACGAGTTCGGCGTTGACCGTAGCCCCTACTGTCATCGCGCCCGTTGCCCCGGCAATGTCGAGCGTCGCGCCGATTACCCTGGCATTGGCGTCGTACACTTCCAGGATCACATCAGGATCGACGCACACGCGCATTTTCGTTACCACCGTTGTGCAAGAGACCGTTTCCATGACAGGCCCTACCAGAGCGGTGTCGGTAGTAACCGCCGGGTCGGCATATCCCGACTCGATGTTTACCAGATCGCCCTTGTGATAGGTTGCCGTGTCATGGGCGGTGACATCCTGATAATGGAGCGTTTCGCCGCACAACCGCCCACGAATTCTGAACCCGGCAGAGGTGTCGAGTATTGACATGACAACCTCCCTTTACTGATCTTTTCTAAACAGGTGGTGTCCCTGGTTGAAAATCAGTAGCGTTGGTTCGGTCGCAGTCGATGTTTCATACACGACAAAATCCTTCTGGGATGATGTCGTCTGCGTCATCGCGCCCGTAGCGCCCGATAGGTCGAGCGTTGCCCCGATAACACGCGCGTTCGGATCGTAGATTTCCAGGATGACATCGGGATCGGTGCACACGCGCACTTTGGTCGTGGAGTCAGTGCATGATACAGTTTCCATAACCGGGCCAATCAAGGCCGTATCGGCCGCCGCGCCGAGATGAACTTCACCTGTCTCGACGTTGACAATATCACCCTTGGTATGCGTCGCGGTATCTTTGGAGAGAATATCCTGATAATGGATTGCCCCTCCTGAGATACGCCCGCGAATTCTGAATCCTGCACTGGTGTCCAGGATCGACATAGTTACTTCTCCTTCATTTCAAGTTCCTCAGTGCTGACATAGCGCTGCCCGGCGTCTTCGGCTTTGCGTTTGGCGTACTGATCAGGCTTCATGCCCATTTTCTTCGCCATCATGAGTTCCGTCGCCGTGAGTTTCGTCGAGCCGCCCTTGCCTGTGTCGCCCGCCGCGCCCGGATCGAGGTTCGGCGCCGTGCGCTGGCTAAACAGGTCGGCGTTAGCATCTAGCCACGCCATTGTTTGGAGCGGGTCGGCGAATTCGGGCACGCGCTTACGCAGTTGCTCAGGAATGGCATCTAGCCGTTTCTGCAACATCCCGGTAAACGTCGTCTCGATTTCTTCGGCCCGCTTGGCCTTTTCGCGCAGCCCGTCGGCTTCGGCCTTCGTCTTCTCGTACAGCGGTCGGTACTCGCCGGCCTCCGCCTGTCGGGCCTCGTCCGCTTTGCGCTGCGCTTCCTCTTGCGCCTTCAGTTTCTCTTGCGCGTCCTTGTTTTTGGTGCGGTAACTGGCTGCCTCTCGATTGGCTTTCGAGATGGCATCCCGCGCCCACTGAGGCAGCGCTTCGAGATTTTGTGTTTCGCTCGGCTCCGGGCCTTGCCCGTCATCGCCCGCCAGGGGCAGTTCATTCTTGTCCGTCATCGCTCGTTATCCTCCAGGGATACGTTGTCGCTATTACTTTCCTTTTTTCTTACTCCGGCGCGCTTCCTCGTGGGCGATGCGCACCGCCTGCGCAGGCTTGCGCCCGCTGCGAATCAACTCGGCGATATTCGCCTGGATAATGGCCTTGCTCGTGCCCTTTTTAAGAGGCATTAGAGGTTGCTCCGTCGCAGTTCGTCACGAAATTCTTGCAACACGTCTTTTGCCAGTTTTGCTTTTGTCACCTCGTCAGGCGTGGGGGCCGTGGTAATCTGTACGTCCGTCAGAAAACCCGGCCAATCGAGATTGAGCAGTTCTTCACTGCCTACTGCTTGCACGTAAACACGCACGAAATCGCCCGCCGCTACGTCGATAATGACGCGCTGTATCCGGGTGCCGTCCATACCCATTGCGGCGGCAATCTTCATGAGAAGCTCACCACCTGGGTTCGCCATTCTAGCCATTCTGCCCTCCATAGAACCGCTTCGCCCCGTCGCCTAGCAAGCCCTTGAGCGACGCTTCGCGCAGCATGCCGCCGAACACGTCGTCAACGTAGTGATGCGTAAAGTCCTCTAGCCGCACGTCGCCCGCTTGCCACGCCGCGAACCCGGCGTCGCCGAGAATGTCGCGCTGCCGCGCCTCGGATAGCGCGCCGAACTGCTCTATACCCGGCTGTACTTGTCTATCGAAACCCTTGACGACAATCAGCGGCACGGCGCGCCCGTTCCAGTGCTCGTCCAGGTGCTCCCCGATTTCGAGTTCGGCTCCGTGTTCAAACCAGCATGGTCCGCAGGTGTCCAAGTCTAAAGTTTCGAGTCTTATTACCTTCTCGATGATGTCGGCGTTCGCCAGTTCATCGGCGACGGTTGCATCCCGGAATGACGACAGGAACAACGTGCGCAGCATGGCTTGCGCCTGATAGGCGGGCAAGCCGTCCGCCAGTTCGGCCACCTGTCTTGCCACGGCGACAGGCCCCAGCCCTTCGACCATGCCAGATAGCACCACGTCTCGAATAGCCAGCACGATGTCATCGGCATAGGCGCTCAGTAGCTCGCGCCAGGCGTCGGTCGCCGTGTACTGCACCAGGCGGGCCACGGCCTCGGCGCTCGGCACGTTCCACTGCACACCGATAGCCGCCAGCATAGCGTCGGATAGGCCCGGCAGCGCCAGTTGGCGCGTGATCTGGTTGGCGGCATTGATCGCCGCCGTTTGGATGTCCAGCACCGCCGTGTCCAGCAGCGCCGCGTTGCGCCGCATGACATAATCAAGTTCATCCAGAAGCGCCTTAAACACCGGGTTCGTAGCGCTCCACTTGCTATCCATTTCAGCCAGCCGGGCCGCTTCGGCGCGGAACTGCGCCAGCCGCTCAGCAAGCAGGCCCGTCGTGCCGTTGCGGGCAATCGCCTGGATTACCGACGCAACGGCGTCGTCGTAGCCCTGATCCAGCAGTTGGTTCAGGAGTTCTTTGACCGACGGGATACGCGCAATCGTCGTCACGCCTTGACTTCAACCTCGAATTCGACGCCTTCAGGCACGTCGTAGGGCGCCACCGCATTCGCGCGCCACAGTTCATCGATTTCAACCAGCCGCGCCAGATGATCAGGCTTGACCAGGATCGGCGCGCCGGCTGGCAAGTCTTGCAGCGCAATCGCGTTGATCTTGTCTGGCCCTGCCGGTTGCTCAACCGTTTCGTCTATAGGTTCGTCGTATTTTTTCGCCATTGTTCCCCCCCCTTATGCCGTCAACGGGCCGCCGGGGCCGACGATCTTGAGCTTCATTTTCGTGGTCGTTTTGGCAACACCCAAAATAACGGGATAGTTGCCGCTCAGGGGCATCGTCGCCGACACCATCATCTCAAGCCCGCCCGCCGTCGCCGACAGACCTACCAGACCCGCCCCGCCAGCCGCCGTCAGAACGAGCGTGCCGCCGGGCGTAAAGTCGTCGTCTTCGGTGACGATGACAACAGGCTGTCCGTCCGCCGCGCCGCCCAGGGTAATGCCCACTACCGTCGCTTCCGCCAGGGTGCCGTCGCACTGCGCCAGGTATACTTCGGTGCCTGACTCGTAGACGGCCTGGCCTGCGGTCAGGGTCGCCCCCGCCGTGACTTTGCGCGTCTTGGCATTCGCGCCAGCCAGCACGTTTGCCGCTGTAACTGAAATCGCTGCCATTAGTTGACTCTCCTACCCTTCGAAGGTTTGATTTCTGCTGTATCCTCACTATCCGCGGCCACGACCGGCGGCGAGTACACCGGCTTCGAGGCGCGCGGCCTGAGTAAATCCGTAAGGTCGCTGTCCACGACGTTATCGACGTTTTTGCCAATCGCGTTAGTGAGCGTCGTGCGCAGGTCATCGTAGGCGTTGCGCATGTTGCTCGTGACGTAGTTCAGCCGCCACACCTGGTATATGCGGCATAGAAGCCAGAGATAGAATTCTTCAGTCATGCGGATTGTCTTTCTCCAATTGATCCAAGATGAGTTTCTGAGCCTGAGCTAAGCGCCCGGATTCCATAGCGTCTCGGATCGCCTTCTCTTGTTCCGGTGTAAAATTGACACCCGGTCTAGTACAGGGGAATTTCCGATGTCTTTCCTCGTCACTCATAGGCTTTTCAGTGTGCTCATTCTTAGTCATGCGCTTTGTCCTCCTGGGACTACGGGCTGCGGCTGTGCGCCTGGCACTGCCTGCCCTGTGGGCAGGGGCCGCCCCGGCGGTAACTGTTGTTGCTGTTGCTGCGCTTCGTTCACGGTAAGCGGTAACTGGAAATTGTTCATTCGCGGGAAGTTGCCCGCCACGGCCTTGAGCCGTGCGCCCGCGTCGCCGCGCTTTTCCTCGATAATGCGGTCAATGTCGTCTTCAGTCCAGTGATAGAGCGGAGCCAGAATGCGCAGTGTCTCACGGTCGCCGATCCGGTCGGCTATCTTGAGCGCGTTATCGACCGTCTGCTGGTCGTTTCTAATTTCCGGGTCTTGCCACTTGCAGCGGAAGCGCTCGTAGGGCGGCGGCGCTTGCCCGAAGGCCTCTTGCACCTTCCAGGCGATGTCCATTGCCCTAGTCCACGCGTTGCCCGCCTTGACGTGAAAGCGCTTGACCTTGCCGATAAGCCCGATTTCGCGCTGCTTGAGGCTCTCGCCCGACGCGTTATCGTTCGCGCCAAATTCGGGCGCGGGCGTGCGGGTTATCTTGCCGATCTCGCCCGTTATCCAGCGCGCGACCTCAAGCTGTGGTGCGACTTGCCCGGCAGCCCACTCGCCGACACGCACGGCATTCAGTTGTTCAGGCGGAGCGCCGCTAGGGCCTATCTCATAGACCATACCCGGCGCAACGCCTTTGGGCGCTGTTGCCCCAATGACAAACTTAATCCTGAAAGCGTCGAGCTCACTCGTGGCAGTAATCGAGTGCAGAAGCCGGTTGAGCACGTCTTGTAGCGGGATCATGCTGGCGAGTTCAGAGAAGCCCTGATTCTGGCGACCCCGATTTTTGAAATGGATAATCGGAATGCCGAGCGGAGCGCCGTCACTGCCTATCCACTTGGCCGCGCCGTCAGGCGCGCTGGCGTCTTCCGTGAATGGCGTGAAAGCCGCTCCATCCCGACTTTCCCACTTGGTTATCTTGTCCGGGTAGTAGACGTTGATGCGCACGGTATCAGTCGTCGAGCCGTTTTCAGATGTGATGTTCCATATCTTCATGGCGGCGGCCATATCGGCGATGTCTGCCGACTTGTAGAGCGCCAACATCCCGGATGTGCCGTCGTAAGCAAGCTCGTGAGTGAGGACGACGCGCTGTTCAGTGTTGTCCCACGTGACCATGAGGAACGTTTCGCCGTCCCGGATCGTCGCCTCGTGGATGTCGCTTTGCAGATCGTCGATGTCGTTATCGTCGAGCACTTCCTCAGCCCATGCGCTGGCCTGCTCGGTATCCGCCTCAATGTTCTCCAACAGAATACGATCTGCCATCGTATCAACCACGATTTGCGCGTAGTTGTCGTTGAATTCACTGCCGGTCTTTACGACGCCCTTGCTGTCTACTTGCGCGGGTTTAGCGGGTAGATTCAGCATCTTACGCATTTCGGTCGTGAGGTTGACCGGGTGATCGCCATCGTAATAGTTGCGGTACATCTCGACGTTTTGAGCACGTGCGTCAATGTCGGCAAGCTGCGCCTGGAATGACATCGTGCGATTGAGCACCGCATATTCGAGCGTGACCAGGGAAGTGACTGTCATATCCACCGGCTCACTTTCGTCTCAAGCGGCTGATACGCGCCGTCAATCGCCATCACGGCGTAGCGCTCCGCGTCACAGCAGTGGTCGTTGGCCTTCAGCGGCTCGTCTAGCAGGTTCTCGCCGCGCTTGGCCCACTGGTATTGCCCCATCTCGGCGATGCTATTCACCGCGCCCCGGTAGTACATCAGTCGCGGCCTCCCGTCTGCGCCCACCGCCAGCCGCCGCTTAACCGCCTGAATGCCCGTGCTAACCGTGTTATTGGCCCCGAACGTCTTGCAGCCTTTTTCGTTAAACTTGCGGATGTAGTCCGGCTCACTGGGATCGGCGTAGAACTCCTGAATGCGCCAGATATTTCGTAGCTGTAAGGCCACGTCCGCCCATGTGTCGATGCCCCGCTGGCGCGCGTATTCCTCGTGGATAAGGTACAGGCGCTCATCAGCGGTAATGCCGTAGACTTTGACGACGCCGGGGTGCACGAATCCCCAGTCCACGCCAGCGATAACACGCTTGAATACGGTTGGGATGTCCGCTGTGACGTGGGTATCTTCGCTGAATTCAGGGTAGACCAGTCCTTCGAAACTAACGAAGTCGCCGAGTAGCTCTTGCCGGGCAAAGTCGCCGGTGTAGGCTTCCTCCAGAGAAGCGATATATTCCTCAGCCAGGAACGGATTGTCGCGGGTGCGCACCTTGATAATGCGGTAATCGGGCCGCTGCTTTTGTACGAACTCCTGATAAATCCAGTTCCGGCCTTTGGGCGTCGTGGTATACCACTCGTAGCCCTGCGCGCCGTACTGCCGTAGACGGCCCAGCATAACCTTCTGAACGAGCGGCGAATACAGGGCCGCTTCGTCGCCCCAATAATAGGTGAGCGTCGGCCCGCGCATGTGCTCCGGGTCGTCGGCGCTGCGAAAGATAATCTCGCTGCCGTTGCGCAGGACAGCAATGTTTTCAGCTTTGCGAAAGTCCGTGATAAGGTCGCCAGCAATATCCCGAAACGTGCGCAGCGTGGCGTCACGGAGCATCGGGTAGGTTGGCGCGCTGACTTCCCCCAGGTTGGGCGTTTTGATAGTCGTTCCGCCGACGTGCCCCAGGGAAGCAAGCAGAGCACGAGCCGCGCCAGCGATTGACTTGCCGCTGCCGATGCCGCCGCACAGTACCGCATGGTGCGCCTGCTCGTTGACAAAATCGTACTGCTCCCCGTAGAGTGCAAGGTCAAGCGTCCTCTTTGCCGTCGCCATGCCCGTTCCCGTTGCCGCCCACCAGGGACGGCGCTGGTTTGCCGATACGTGCCGGAACCTGCGTAATGGAGACTTCGATGCTCTGGCGCTCGGTCGGAAGCCCTTCAAGCAAAGACAACTTATCAAACAAAATGCCAAACACTGTGCCAAGTTCCCGATAGTTGGCGTCTTGTCGTGTCGTTCGCAGGGCCGTAACTATCTCACCTAGTTCACGCCGTATCTCTGTGCGAAAATCGATCCTTTTGTTATTGACTATTTGGTCAGGCGGCGGGTTTTGTTCGCCGTTAAACCAGCGGGACAACGTGCGATCCGGCACCTTCAGATGACGGGCGACAATGGCCAGAGCGCCCTTGACTTCGGGATAGCCCTGCGACTGCAACATACACACCGCCGACGCCCGGAACTGATCGTCGTAGGTCGGATGTTTGCGCTTGCCGTTTATTGGCCTACCCATCAGATTCGCCCTGCCAGATTTGATACCGCATCTGATTATTAGTAACTCTCTCCACAAAAGGCTGATTCGGCGTGCCAGGAATGGCTGTAATAGACACCTCCCACGGGCGCCAATCCATTGCGGCGGTCACTCGCGCGGCAGCTGGTCCGATTTTTGAACTTTGAAACACGATTTTGGGGGGATGCCAGATTAGCACGGACTAATTTTTCAAATGACTCCCTGCAAATGCCGCGCTTCAAAAAATAGTTGGCGATAATCTGGCGGCCTCCAAATTTGCCTTTCCAAAACCAAATTTGAGCCTGCCGGAAATAGCGCGCACTATTTTTTGTGACGCTATTCACAATCCGCAAATCCCAAATTTTAGTTGCTGATAATCCGCGATGTCTCAAACTTGCTTTTTGCCTCTCAAATTTGAACTCTCCCGAATTCCGGCACCTGGAAATTTGAAATTCGGAATGACCCTCCCTGGGAACCCGCATAAACACTAGGTTCTTAGGCGGGTGTAACCTGAATTTGGTGAAATAGTGACTACTAATTGGTCGCTTATCAAATTTCAATTTTGCACTCCAAATCTGGGCCTGCCTGAAAAACCAGCAGTTCATTTTAGAAATCTCAGATTCAAAGGCCGGACGGCAAATTTTGGTTAGCGGTAATCTGAGACGGCTCAAAAGGAGAGTTCGAAAGTCAAATTTGAGGTTCCCTGAATTACGGCCTGCTAAATGTTGCATGGCTAAATGGCCTCCTCTAAATCCAAAAACAGAGTTGCTGATAATCCCGCCGGCCCCGGATTTGTGTTCGGAATTGGGCTTTTGAGACCGGTCTTGTTATTACACGCTATAGGCATATTGTTCACGCTTATCATGCTTATTCAAATTGGCCGCTTGCCCGTCTTCCCGTTCACCGTCTCACCCATTCGTCCGTTTCGCCCCGTTTCCGGCGTCCTTATGCCGTTAAGCCCTGATAAGAAGTGTTATCGGAATGAACCTATTACCTCAATCCGGCCGCGTCAACGCTCGTGAACCACTGGGTTTCGACGGTTCCGCCGCCGCTTTCCAGGAACGTCGTGCCCAGGTGCAGGTTGCTTTTGCCGCCCTGGATACCGACGACCGTTTGCCCGTCTACCGCGACCGCGTGTAGCGCTCCGGCGGGCGGGTTGTCGCTGGAGCCGTTGAAGTACGGGCCGACCAGAACTAGACCGTTCGTTGGGTTGTACGGCCCGGTGTGCACGTTGACATCGATGCCGCTGCCGCGCCCGTTGGCTTCCCAATAGCAGGTGTCGAACGTCTGCGTATGCCCGCCTGCAATCTCGACGGCATACTGTTCGGCACCGCCTTGCCCGTTCCATTGAAAGCGAACTAGCCGACACAGCACACTGGTTGCCTCGACCATCCACAGCCCGGCGCCGGTGTTGTACTGGATGATGGTGTTCAGAACGGCCGTCATGTTGGCGGCAATGCCCAGATGCACACCGCGCCCGTTGTACTCGATCAGGCAGCGGTCGATCAGGTTTCCCCAGCAGTGCCAGTCGTGCATAAATATCCCGGCAGTCAGTGCTTGCCGAACGGCGACGCGGTTGATCTCGTTCGTGTCGCTGGCGTAATCAACTTCGATGCCGTACTCACAGCGCTCGTTACACTCTAGAGTCAGGGCTTCAAGCCTGCACCCGGAACGGTAGGCTTCTGCTTCGCCGACGATGCGGACCATGGCCGACAGGGGCGCGGACGGCACGAGCCGCGTAGCACGTTGGCCGGCGCCGATGAGTGCGACGCTGGAGGGTATGTCAATCGGCGCGCTGACGTACAGAATGCCCGGCGGCAGATGCACGGTTCCGCCGTTGCGGCTGGCGGCCTTGTCGATGGCAAGCCCGATCCCGGCATGGTTCGTTACAGCCGACGCCAGCGGCCCGACTCCAAAATCCGAGGCGTCAATCCCCTGGTTAAGACGGCGCGCTAACTGGTTGTGGGCCGCTACGTGCCCCAACTCGTTAACCTGCCAGGTATCTTTGAAGGTCGCCGTCATATCGTCTCTTGCATCACATCCAGCATACTGTCCCCGGCGGGGCTGTCCCCGCCATTTAAGGGAGCTTATAATCAGCCGCGATCTCGCTGGGCGTCGCTTCCCGGTTCAGTACGAGCCATTCCGCCATGTAGCCCTTGTTCACAGCGGCGGGCGTCTTGGAAGCAGCCCCGTAGACGGTGGTCGTCGCCGCCAGAGAACCCACCCAGACTTCCAGCCCGGTTTGGTTCGTGCCCGTCTGCGCCCCGTTGTAAAAGGCGCGCATCCGGTTGTTTGGTTTGGACCAGGTGATGAACAGGTGCACCCAACCGACGGGGTCCGCCGTCGTCAGATTGACGGTTTGCGTCGCCGTGCCTGCCGAATACGTCCAGGTCAAAACGTGCTGCGTGGTTTGTTTGGTCAGGTAAACGCGGTTCGAGGCATCGGCAGAAAAGGTAAAAATGCGGCGCGCCGTTGCGTCGTTCCAGGTTCCCACCGCATCGATTTTCCACCAGCCGCCAATGGTACCCTCTGCCCCGCTGAAGGCGGCGACCAGCCCGGCCCCGTATGCGTCGATGTAGCCCGTGCCCGCGTTATAACAACTGGTGTGCCCACCGACGCCTGCTTGAGCCAGAGTAATCGTCGAATAGGTGCCGTTGCGCGCCGTCGAGCGCCCCCTGGGCGGCACGTCATAGGCCGTCGTGCCCGTCGTTTCCCCGAAGGGTAGATATTGGATGATCGAGCCGCCAAATCGGTCAAGCCGTTCTTCCCGGTAGGTGCGCGCCGCCAGCAGCGTCGAGAACATAACCTGGTCAGTCATGCTGGCTTCTCCGCCGCTTTGGGCGCGTCGGGCAGCGGTCGTTTCAGCAGTTCCGCCTCGGCTGTGGCGCGTCCCGCTTCCGCGTCGCTGAGTTGCTGCTTGAGCCTGACAATGAGGGCGTCGGAAGCGTCGGCGCGGGCCTCGGCTGCTTCGGCGCGGGCGACCGCTTCATCGCGCTCTTTGGCGATGGCGTCTTTTTCGGATTTGAGCATCGCTACATCTTGCTCCAATTGGGCTACGCGAACCTCAAGGGCGGGCACGGCCTGCAATTTCGTCTCCTGTGTCTTGATCGTCTCTTGAGCGTTGGTCAGGGCGTTTTCTTTATCGGATAGTCGGGAGCGCAGATCGGCTAATTCTTTGCCGGTGGCTTCCCGGTAGGTTTTGTTCTCTAGTTTTTGGTTTTCAAGCTCAATACAAACACGGTCGTGATCGATCTGCAATTGAGCAAATTTGTTCGTCAATCGCTCGTTCGCCTGCGTGAGAACCGTGACGGTTCCCGCCAGCGGCCCAACAGCTTCGGCTAATCGGCTGGCGACGGTATCCCCGATGGCGGTAGGGAGGTCAGTAACGCCCTTGCGTTGTTCCTGGGCAAGGGCGGTCTGTGCAATGTGCAGTTCCTTTTGGGCCTTCATAACCGACGTGCGTACTTTGGCCCACCAGACGAGGACAACACCTATCAGACCCAGAATGCCGGGCACGGCTATCGATAGAATATCGAAGAATAGTTTTACGTCATCCTGGTCTGGTAGTTTCATCCGCCTCCACAGCGCCGGGCCACACAGGCCACACCGTTCACGAGTCCTTGTAACGTGGCTCCGGCATTCAACCGTCTGGTCGGGCGCGCCTGAGACCCAGACCGAATCGCGCCGAATGGACAAAATAAAGACGCGCCCTGGTAATCATTCTAGGGCGCGTCTGGTGGCTTGTGAAGAATAGGGTTTTACTAGCAGACCTTTGCTAGTAAGAAAACACAAGGAAAGAAATTTCAGTCCGGGGGGATGTATTCACCGCCAGGTAACGTGATACGGCGTTCGGTGTCGAGGTATACCAGATGCTCACGGTCAAGGCGATCCACGTGCCACCAAGCGGTCGTCTCACTTGACCAACCGAAATGCCTGGCGATCTCGGCATAGGTCGGACTGATGCCGTCGTTTTCCTCTTTGAACGTTTTGAGGAATTCAAAGACCGCATAGCGAACTTTGGCGTGTCGTGCCATAGGCTACTCGTCTCCCTGCACCGTGTCGCTACCTTCACGCATACCATTTGTCCATTTCGTCATAGTAGTTCATAGCTTCTACGACTGCGCGCAAAATGTCCTCGTCGGATTCCTCGGCTAGAAGAAGACATAACCGGACAAGAAGCACATCCGCCTGCTTGTGCGCTGTTTGCGTGTCTCCGTCCTTAGAATCTAGAAGAACGTCACGCATACGCGCACACGATGAAAGTATCGCGTCCTTGTTTTGGGTCATCGGCTACTCCCCCTCGGCGAAGTCGGCGGCGCTCGGCACGTGCTCGTTGAAGGCGGGCGCGGCGGGTTCACCGGCGAAGCGCCACACGCCCTCGTCGTCGAGGATGACGCGACGCTCTGTCGCCACTTCCGACGATTGCCCGGATTCTTCCGTTTCGATACGCACGTTGATCGCGCCGTTAGCACCGCCATGTCGATCCCATTCTAGGCGCTCAGGATAGAAGATCGTGAGGTGATCCCCGGCGACCGGAGTTAACGGCTCGTCAAAGGTGATAACCATTGGCTGCCAGGTCGGGATGCGCAGCAACCGACGCCACCAGCTTAGTTTAGATATTGTATAGTGCGCCTTCACTGTTACAGTTTTCATCGATCCCCCTCGCTCCCGTTCCGTTTCGCGTCCGACTCTATATCGACCAGTTGTCGCCGTCATCGGTGATGCTAATGTAGGCAATGACAGGATCGCCGGGCCGGCCCAGTTGATGGATAAATTGTAGAGTGCCTTTATTTTGTTTCCATCTTCCAGGATAATAGCGCTCGCATTCAGCGCCAATAGCCTTTATTGCATCTTCCTCTGTGCGCACGCTGCCAATTACTTCGTAACGCGGCTCGAAAGGGTGCGGCCCCCAGGTTGTCGTTAGCCTCAATTTATACATCAGTCTTTACCTCGTTTTCGTCTCCCCGTTTCGCATCGTCGTGCGCCAGCCACGCCCGCAGACGCGCCAGCGCCAGCGTGTCGGCGGTCATCAGTTCGCCCTGCGTCTCGGCCAGTCTGCTCGAAAGCGGCTGGTTGCATCGGGCCGCGAACGTCCCCGACCAGAGTTCGTGTATCTCAATCTCTTCGCCCTCCGCCAGCGGCAGCGGTACGGAGGCGTCGCGGGAGTAAAGAGGAACAAGAGATACAATCTCCCCGTCGATCTCTATTTCAGGGTCGAATGCCCATGACCACGCCTCGTCTAATGTCCACCCAAAATCCGAGATAAATTCCTTCTCGCCATGATCGCCGGGGCGAGTTAAAACCCACACTGGCGAAGGATAGGGAGCGTACATCGCTCGTTCAACCCGATAGCCCAACCGCTCCGCCACGCGCCGGTCGAGCGCTGCGCCTGCGGGCATGTTACGCCAGTTGTCTTTCATAGCTCGCTATCCTTCCCATAAGTCTTGTACCAGGCTTCCGCCGCCCGAAGCAGCGCTTCACTAGTTCTTACAACTTGCCCGTCGCTTTTACAGAGCTTTTCGTCGACCTCTGGACTTCCAGTCGTCTGTTCATATATCTGTGCCGCATATTGGCGCACGCGGGCCGCCCCATAGGCGATTATGGCATCGAAAAATTTATCTGAAACGTTGATTTGATGCGTCATCTCTCACCGCCTCTCCATGCGCCCGCCGCGACGGGCGCGCGTCCGTTGCCGTTGTCCGTTGCCCGCGCGCTGGCGTCCTGCAAGCCGCGCCCGGCTATCCAGATCGCCTTCACCGTCGAACCCTGCGCGTTGAACCACCTATCTTTGACCACCCTGATTTCTACGTAGTCCGGGTCGTACTTGGCGTCCAGGTCGCTTTCTTCGATTTCGCCCGTTTCCACGTCGTAGCCGGGCCGATACAGCGACAGGAAGCGCGTACACTTTTGAAAGATGATTTCACCACCCTGCGCGTCCGAGGGCAGCGGATGTTTGTTGCTGCGCTTGGCCGGGCCGCGATTTGTTTGCACGGTGAATACTACCGGGATTTTATCACGCATCAGACTGTGCAGCGCGGTCATGCATTCAACCGTCTTCTGATAGGTGTCTTTGGCCGGACTGAACATATCGCTGAGTCCATCCACGAGCACCAGATCGCACAGCCCCTCGCGCCGTTTCTCGCGGGTAAAGGATGTCACCTGTGACGGCGACGGCCCGGTGCGGTCGTAGAACGTCAGAGGCCAGGCTTTGATAACCTGTTCAGCGTGCAAGATGTCGTCATGCGCGATGCGTCCGGCGTACAGGTCGTCTAGCGGCCGCTTGAGATAATGGCTAACCAGATTGAGCATGTACTGATCGACCGTCTGTTCGGTGGGAAACAGCACTACCTTGATCCCGGCTTCAAGAGCGGCTATGGCAAACTGACACATGACCGTCGTTTTACCCGCGCCCGACCGCCCGATAACGCCGATCAGATCGCCTTCCGGCTGAATGCCGTGCAGCGCCGCGTCCAGTTTCGTAATACCCGACGAATACCCGCGAACGTTCTGCTGATCTTGGGTGTAGGCCAGCAGACGATCCGCCGCCACGCTGGCGGCCTGAGCCGACGATACTTCCCCCTGGCCGCCGTCTGCCGTGACTTGCCGCGTAATGCCGTAGATGCTCATTTCCGTGAACTCGACGATTTCAGATAGAACGGCGTTCTCTTTGCACGCCCGGCTGGCGATGCCACCGCAGGCGTTCATAAGCTGGCAGCGAATAGCGGCGGCAAAGATAAGGCCAGCCATGACCTCGGCCAGTTCCTTTTGTTCTACTAACGGCTCCTCAGTCAGGTGCGACAGGTAATTGACGCCCCCGATCTCGTCCAGTTTGCCCAGGCGCCGGAGTTCATAAATGACGGCCAGCATGTGTACATCTTCATCCCGCTCATAGATGTTCTGCATGGCCTGGAAGATGTACCCGTTGCGCAAAAAATAGAAGTGCGACGCCTGGATTTTGGGCGCGATACGCGGGAAAATGCGGGTATCGTCCAGACACATTCCGAGCACGATACGCTCGGCCTCCTCAGCATTCGGGCCAAGCTCGGCTGGCTCGATGACGGGCGGGTTATAATCAGACTGGTTGTTCATGTTTCACCCACACGTTTTTCCAGATGCCGGGCTGCACTTCTTTTTCCTCGTAGTGCCCCACCTTGCCGTTGCCGGTGTTGTGCAGGTTGTCGCGCATCTCCTTGAGATAGCCGCAAATCTTCTCGCCCTTTTTGGGCAAGTCCATCTTGGGATGATGGATTTTGTACCAGGCTGGCAGCGCCTTGAGATCAAGGACCAGTTGCTCGTCCGTCATGCCGTCCGGCTGGCAGCCCCGCACGATAGCCGTTTCCGCCCCTATCCACTTGCCCGACTTTGCCGGTACTTTGTCCAGCTTGTGGTAGACGCTGGCAATGACATCGAAGACGGGATCGCGAGGTCGTGGTTCCGTCGCCTTGCGCTGCTTCGGCGCTTTCGGCGCGCTCGCTTCGGCGGCCAGGCGCAGGCAGTCGGGGCAAGGCGGTCGTGTCACGCAGGCTAAAAACTCGTTGTAGTAGATACGTGCAACGACACTCTTTTTACAGAGGGTGCGTGCTTTGGCGTAATCAGAATGCGCCTTAATGAGATGGACGATGGCCCTAGAACCTGTCGAATACAACCATTCATAGCCAATCGGCGGGTCTTGTTGAGGTAGTGCAACGGGATGTCCGTTGACGGATTCCCCGGCAAGTTCATTCATCCAGGCGTGCAGCGTGTTCACCGGCGTGCGCTCCTTCGGCGCCGGGCGCATGTTGCCGTCGGCGTCGGCTATCGCCACGCGCCCGCGGTGCACCTGCACTTCGCCCGGCGTGTAGAGGCCGCGATCCGCTTCTTTAGCCGCTTCACGTTTCGGCCCGTCGGGCAGTTGACAGTCGGCCTGCATCTTGCGGAACCATTCGGGACGCTCGCCCATCGGCGGCGGCGGGGCGGCGGGCGGGGCGGCGATCTCCCCCTCGCACTCCGGCAGGGATAGCGCCGCGACGGCGTGCTGTTGTTTGTAGGCGTCTAATGCCTTGCTTTGTATGTCATCGTATTCGGGTTCAAGGGCTTTGGAGCGATCCGCGAGAGATTCTTCTTGAACGTTAGTGAAAGAAGAATCTAAATACGGTTCTGTATACGGTTCTACGGTTGTCCCCGATTCACGCTCAGTGATGACACCTTTTAGACGTTCAGATGACACCTTTTTAGAGGTATTACTGACACCTTTTATCGGTCTGGCAAGAATCAGATCAGCCTCAGATGACACCTTTTCGGAGGGAATACCGAAGTATTCAATGAGGACTTTCTCAATCCTCTCCCGACCCAGACCCGTCATGACGAAGTAACAGCATTTGTTGCCGCGTCCAACGGCGGTGGCATAGTAGACTTCCCTGGACTGAATGAGCACATCGCGGATACGCCGCGTCTGGCTCTCGCTTTTGAGGATTTTGTTTTGCAGGTGCTCCAGACCGGGCCACGCTACGCCGTCATCGTTGGCGTTGTCAGCGATTGCCAGCAACAGAAGCCGATAGTTATCCTCCTGCTTTGACTCATCCCATACCCTGGTCATAACACGAACGCTCACGTCTAACCCCCTAGACGCGCAAAAGGCGCCTGCCTTGTGGTGACTTTCCCTGTAGTAAGCCAGGGACACAAGACCTGCGCCTTTTGCGTCTTACTATATCCAACCGTTGCCTTTTGCGCATCGGCTCTGGAAGTCACGCCAGTACCGACACTGAACAACGATTGTCCGTTCAGTTGTACTGGTAGTCTAGCACAGGTGCGCTTGCGAGTCAACAAAGTCACTTTACAAACTCCATCCGCAATTGTCCGTTCGCCTCCGGCGCGAAGAGCGGGTTGCGTAAGCGAGCTCGAGTTGTCTCTATCGCCTCTGGATCGCTGTCGAAGGCAATGTACTGGCGTTTGAGCGCCTGGCAAACGAGCGGCGTTGTGCCGCCTCCGCAGAACGGGTCAAGCACGAGATCGCCCTCGTTCGTGAAGCAGTCAATGTAGTAGCGGGCGCTCTTGGCGTCCTGCCCCCAATGGTGGAACCTTTTATCGTTGCCGTCGCCGCTGAACGGGTCATAAATCACGGTGCGTGGTTCGCCCCAGCCTTTGACGAAAGCATGGATCGGCTTGACGCGAGTGATGATAGGTTTGTGGTTGCCGCCGGGATGTACCTCACCTGTCGCACTACCAGACAGATAGACGTGAAATGTCCAGTAGTAGGTTAGATGTCTACTCATGGCCGCCATTATTTCGTCCTGGTACAGCCCGCCGGACATCGCAAGCAGGAATTTACCCGGCATGAGCACCCGTGCCGCACAGATCGCAACCGTTTCATAAAGAGGCAGACTGTCGCGGTTATAAGGCGGATCGGTGAAGATCATATCGACGCTATCCGGTTCGATGAGCCGGCAGCCCGCTACCGCGTCGATACAGAGCACGTCGCGCGCGGGCCCCCGCGCCGCGTCAAGCGGCGTCGCCCGCCCGCGCCCGCGCGTCGGCGGCGTCACGAGTAAAACAACTGTCGCCCGTAGGCGATGCTGCACAAGTCGCCGGTTTCATCTTCCCAGACGTCCCAGGCACTATCATCGATAGAACCATCGATAGCGGACTCCTCGGCTTCTTCCAGAGTGTCGAAATGGTCGTCCGTGTCTTTCGGGTATTCCAGATGTCCGCAGCTAAATGTTGTCACCTTTGGTGCGTTAAAGTCGCTCATGCGCCCGACGTCCCTTCGTCGCAGTCGCTGGCGGCGTACACCGCCCGTTCGGCGTCGCGCTTGACGCCGCTAATTAGGTAATCGCCCTTTCTGAGTTCCCATTCCTCATCTTCGAGCGCCAGACTTTCGATGGTCAACAGTCTGACTTCCTGCTTGATTTCGCGTTTGCGGCGCTCGATTTGCTCCAGGCGGCTAGTCGTGCTCAACATGCTCGCCCCCCCTCCAGCGCCGCCCGCAGCCTTGCCAGCACGTCGCACGGCTGCACGCCGTTGCGCGGCCCGTCGCACCACACCGTCAACTCGGCCACGGCGCGCTCGACTTTGGCGCGCTGGGCGAGACGTTCGGCTGCGTTCATTTCTGCCGTTCCTTCCATGTCTCTAGAGCCATCTCGATAGCTCTGAGCGCTTCGGCGTCCTGTCCGTAGCCGTGGTCGCTGAGACGACTACTCACCGAATTGATGGAGGCGTGCCAGGAATCGCCATCCTTGCCGAGCATGAAACACGAGAAGTCGTCCGCCGCCGACAGCGCCGAGTGCAGCGCCAGCGCCTCGCGGATGACGGCGCGGTGTTCGATGACATAGATAGCAAGATGGACTGCTGCATCAGTAAAGCCGTCCAGGATAAGATCAATCTCCATCGGGTCGTGCGTCGCACCGATGCGCTCAATGTAGGTCGCATTTTCATGCCGGAACTCTTCTACCAGCTTGTCCCACGTCTTCAGGCTGATTTTCATCGCAGCACCACTGGTAGATATTGCGTATCCGCAGGGCTGACGAAGCCCGGAAAAGCAGACGGCGTGTAGCGATGATCGCCGATGGTCTTCTGAAACACCACAATCACATCACCTTCGCGCTGAATGCGCATGTGGCAAGTTCCACCAGGCTCTTTGTCCACGCCGTATTTAGGGTGTATCCACATCCGCCGATCCAGGTCAACCCACATCGCCCAGGGCACGACATAGCCGTCCTGTCCGTCAATGAGTAAATCGACAGTCAATTCCTCGAGACCTTCAGGTAGTCTGTTCATGCTGCCCCCCGCGCTTTGCGCACGAGCGCTTGCGCTTCACGGAGCGCCCGCCGGTATGAATAGTTATTGAGCAGACTCCGGTTGGCCTCCAGCGCGCTCGCCCGGCCCGCCCGCACAAGACAATCAACCGAGCAGAACTTGCGCTCGTGGAACGCCTGCCACGTTTCGGAGCGCCGGGGCGAAAACGGATGGTTGCAGACTTCACAGATGCGACGATAAACGGTCATGCCTCAACTCCTTGCTTGATATACACAACGTACTGCCCCCGCTCGCCCGCGCCAAGCGCCGCCGCCAGTTCCGGCGCGCACAACGTCACGAAACCGCGCCCGGCGTCGACGTGCACGACCGTGAACGAGCCGGTGTATTTCGCGTCGTTCTCGGTGCCGTTCTGCTTTTCCAGGCGCTCACGAACGTGCTGTCGTTGGCGCTGGACTGACTCGTAGACTTCCTGCGTCACACGCGCCGAGATGGCTTCCATCTCGCCGGTTCCCGGATCGGTGTTACCCTCGGTGACTTTCGCCTCAGAAATAGCGTCAACGGCGGCCTTGACGGCGACGGTCGGTACATCCTTGCCGGGCGCTATCGACGCGCCTGCTTCCTTCGCCAATTCCCAGGCGATGCGTCGTTCGGTAGGCGTTTCGAGGCGTTTGAGTTCCCGCGCCTGCCGTTCGTTCTGAATGTCTACCTGGGTATGCAAAAGTCCGGCTGTGATAAGTTGGTAGGCCCGGCCCCGCGTGATATTCCAGCGGGCGTTGACGTATCGCTCAAACGTAGCGTAACCCTTGCGGTACAGGTGCTCATCACGGATAGCCAGCAGGGCAGAGCCTACGTCCACGAACGTGCCCATGCCGCGCTCGATAATCGTCTCGAGCGCTGTCAATCGTTCGCCTTCGGCGGGCGTCAGCGCGGTGTCGGTCATGCTTTCTCCTAGTAGGGCACGTGGCCCGAATGGTCGCCCCAGAACAGCCAGCGATGGCACTCATCACAGCGCATCAGTTTGTGTTTAGACCGCCACAACCAGAAGCGCCAAGACCAGATCCACCACCGCCATTCTTCAAAGCGTTCTCGCCATGTCGGTTGTCGATACCGTTTCAACAGTTCCTCACGGTGATCCATCGTCATCGCTCCCTCGCGGCGCTACGCCGCCCGTGTGCCGAGCACGTTGATCCACTTGCCGTCGTCCGATTTCTTCCAATCGACCAGCCCGCGAACCGGCAGCTTCACGCCGTTCACGAGATCGCCCGCCGCAATCGCTGAGCCGTCTGGCTTGCGCA
>Ga0299912_10000293_pt1 | contig 45504 bp, 36 predicted proteins | sample RVTome_2_FD_207667 | JGI IMG/M metagenome (GOLD analysis project Ga0299912, IMG submission 207667) | Soil microbial communities from uranium-contaminated site in the Upper Colorado River Basin, Wyoming, United States - RVT95D214 (version 2) ... | reverse complement strand
GAAGCCCACCAGCGCAAGAAGATGTCGCGCCTGCGCGCCCTCGGCCTGGCCGGGAAGTCGTAGGCCCGATAGAGCGCAGCGGTATCGGGCAATGCCGCCGGACACCGCTATCGCTATGTCCGGCCTAAGGAGTTACTCGACGACATCATGCAGCGCATGGAAGCTCACCAGCGCAAGAAGATGTCGCGCCTGCGCGCCCTCGGCCTCGCCGGGAAGTCGTAGGCCCGATAGAGCGCAGCGGTATCGGGCAATGCCGCCGGACACCGCTATCGCTATGTCCGGCCTACGGAGTTACTCGACGACATCATGCCGCGCATGGAAGCTCACCAGCGCAAGAAGATGTCGCGCCTGCGCGCCCTCGGCCTGGCCGGGAAGTCGTAGGCCCGATAGAGCGCAGCGGTATCGGGCAATGCCGCCGGACACCGCTATCGCTATGTCCGGCCTACGGAGTTACTCGACGACATCATGCAGTGCATGGAAGCCCACCAGCGCAAGAAGATGTCGCGCCTGCGCGCCCTCGGCCTGGCCGGGAAGTCGTAGGCCCGATAGAGCGCAGCGGTATCGGGCAATGCCGCCGGACACCGCTATCGCTATGTCCGGCCTACGGAGTTACTCGACGACATCATGCCGCGCATGGAAGCCCACCATGCGCAAGAAGATGTCGCGCCTGCGCGCCCTCGGCCTGGCCGGGAAGGCGTAGCGGCGGTTGCCTTTACTTGTAACTTGTAACTTGTAACTGATTTTCAGGCATTCAGATCGGGAATCAGCTCGCTTTCCAGCTTGGCGATGACGTCCTTGAGGGCGAGCTTGCGCTTCTTGAGGCGGCGGACCTGCAGCTGATCGGCGGTCGGATCGAGCGCCAGGCGATCGATGATTTCATCGAGGTCGCGGTGTTCCAGCCGCAATTCCTCCAGACGGCGTCGGGTGGCCTCAATGTCCTGAGAGTACATGCTTTTTTCTCCGCCTCGGCATGTGATATGCGCTGGCATATTACCCTGAATATCGCGCCTTGTGCATATCTGCACGATCGGTGCGGGTTTGGGATTCCCGGCCCGATGTGTTAGGGTAAAAAGCGTTCGTGGCGGCAGAAGTGCCGCGAACACCCGAGTTTCCCCCTGACAGGACGATGTGTTTCCCATAGCGGAGCACGTAAGTCAGTTGACGTGCACCTCCACGGTGCACACCCCGATGGCGCCCCGGCGCCATACCGCGCGGCCCAGCCGCTTCGATGAACCGACGGTGACAGGACGCAACGGCGTCCCGGATGCGGGTCTGCATCCACGTTTGCCCGCTCGACGAACCATGGCGATACGGCCGCGCGCCGTACTCGACAGGCCTATGACACAAGCACAATCCGCGGCCCGTGCCGCTGACGCAGGCATCGTCTTGCGCCGACCACAGCTGACCGACGGCCAGCCGGTACACGCGCTGGTCCGCCGCTGCCCGCCCCTCGACCTCAATTCCAGCTACAGCTACTTCCTGCTTTGCAGCCACCACGCCGACACCTGCGTGGTGGCGCAGCGGGGCGAAGCCACGGTGGGCTTTCTTTCCGCCTACCGCCTGCCCCAGGCGCCGCACACCCTGTTCGTATGGCAGGTGGCGGTGGATGCCTCGACGCGCGGCCAGGGGCTGGCCGGACGGATGCTGGAGGAGTTGCTGGCGGGTCCATCCTGTGCCGGCGTGCACTACGTCGAGACCACGGTATCCCCCTCCAACCTGGCCTCGCGCCGGGTGTTCGTCCGTTTCGCCGCGCAGCGGCAGGCGGCATGGCAGGAGGAGGTGTTTCTCAGCCGGGCGCATTTCGGCAGCGAGGCCCACGAGGAGGAAATTCTGCTCCGCATCGGCCCGTTCACACCAAGCCCAACATGACAGTCCTACGTGCCCCAAAAATGTTGGGCTTCCTTCGTCAGCCCAACCTACCGAGCCTGAATCTTGAACTTTGAATTTTGAATCCCGCAGGAGGTATCCCATGCGCATCATCGAACAACTGGAATCCGAAGTCCGCAGCTATGTCCGCGCCTTTCCGGCCGTATTCGACAAGGCCGAAGGCGCCCTGCTGTATGACGAACACGGCAACCGCTACATCGACTTCTTCGCCGGTGCCGGTACGCTCAATTATGGCCACAACAACCCGCTCATCAACCAGGCGATGATCGATTACCTCAGCCGCAACGGCATCATCCATGGCCTGGACAAGGCGACGGTGGCGAAGAAGAACTTTCTGCAGAAATTCCACGATGTCATCCTCAAGCCGCGCAACCTGGAGTACAAGGTGCAGTTCACCGGCCCCACCGGCACCAATGCGGTGGAGACGGCGCTCAAGCTGGCGCGGATGGTGAAGCGCCGCTCCAACATCATCGCCTTCACCAACGGCTATCACGGCCTGACCATGGGCTCTCTGGCGGTGACCGGCAACGACTTCTACCGCGACGAGCACTACGGCGCCCGCGCCAATGCCGACAGCATGCCCTATGACGGCTACTTCGGCCCCGGCGTCAACACCATCGAATACTTGCGCCGTTTCATCTCCGACAAGTCCAGTGGCGTCGACCTGCCGGCGGCGATCATCGTCGAGACGGTGCAGGGCGAGGGCGGCATCAACGTCGCCGGCATCGAATGGCTGCAGCAGCTGGAGGCGCTGTGCCGCGAGTTCGACATCCTGCTCATCATCGACGACATCCAGATGGGCAACGGCCGTACCGGACACTTCTTCAGCTTCGAACGCGCCGGCATCAAGCCCGACATGGTGACCCTGTCCAAGTCCATCGGCGGCGGCCTGCCCATGGCCCTGGTGCTGATGCGGCCGGAGCTGGATCAGTGGAAGCCGGGCGAGCACACCGGCACCTTCCGCGGCAACAACCTGGCCTTCGTCGCCGCGGCCGAGGCGCTGTCCTACTGGGACAACGGCGATTTTGCCGAGGGTGTGGCCTACAAGGGCCGCATCATGGAAGAGCTGCTGCAAGGCATCGTCGACAAGTATCCCGACCTCGACATCAGGCTGCGCGGCATCGGTATGGTGTGGGGCCTGGATTTCGGCGCCAACGCCGGTTTTCCCGCCGCCATCTCGCGCGAGGCCTTCGCCAACAACCTGGTGATCGAGCTGGCCGGGTCGGAGGATCACGTGCTCAAATTCCTGCCCGCGCTGACCATCGACGAGGAGACGCTGCGCGAGGGCATGGCTGTCATTGATCAGGCCATTGCAACCTTGCAGACAAAAGGGGAAGCGCTGCGCCGGGGAGTGGCATCATGATCGTGCGTACGCTGGAGGAACTGCTCGGCAGCGAGCGCGACGTGCGCGCCGAAAACGGCAACTGGGTCAGCCGCCGCTTCCTGCTCAAGGACGACGGCCTGGGTTTCTCCTTTCACGAGACCATCATCTTTGCCGGCACCGAGACCCCCATCTGGTACAAGCACCATCTCGAAGCCGTCTACTGCGTCGGCGGCGAGGGCGAGATAGAGGATTTGGAAACGGGCATCACCCATCCGATTCGCGACGGAACCCTGTATGCCCTCAACGGGCACGAGCGGCACAAGCTGCGCGCGTTCAGGGACATGCGTCTGGTCTGCGCCTTCAATCCTCCCGTCACCGGGCGCGAGGTGCATGACGCCGACGGCGCCTATCCGCCGGCGGAGTAGCACAGATACAAGATACAAGTTACAAGATTCAAGCGAATGAACTCGCTGCGCTCGTGCGATATTTATTATCGTCCCGATGCTCCGCGTGGGGGCGGGCAATATCAAAAACCTTTGCGGTCTTTGCGTTGAAGGCTGTTGACTGGCTGTGACTTTCACCGCCATGCCGGCATGGGGTATATGCTTGTAGCATCGCCCAGCCTGGAACCATCCATGCTCAAGGTCATCGTCTCGCTGTTCTCCCTGCTGCTCGGCATCGCCTCCCTGCTGGTGGGCATGGGGGCGCTGGGCACCCTGCTCGGCGTGCGTGCCGGTATCGAGCAGTTCGGCCCTCCCGTCACCGGCGTGGTGATGGCGGCGTACTTTCTCGGCTTCATCGTCGGCAACTACCTTTGTCCGCCGCTGATCCACCGCGTCGGCCACATCCGCGCCTACGCGGCCATGGCGGCCATCGTCACCGCGGTGGCGCTGTCCCATGCGCTGGTGGTGCATCCGCTGGCCTGGTTCGTGCTGCGCGTGGTGAACGGCGCCTGCATGATGGGCCTGTACATGGTGGTGGAGAGCTGGCTCAACGCCATCACGCCCAACGAGCGGCGCGGCCAGGTGTTCGCGGTCTACATGGCCACCACCTTGCTGGCCATGGCCGCCGGCCAGTACCTGATCCTGGTCGGTGAAATCACCAGCATGATGCCCTTCGCCCTGGCGGCGATCTTTCTCTCCCTCGGCCTGGTGCCGGTGGCCCTGACCCGCATCGGCCAGCCGGTGCCCATGGAGGTACCGCGGCTGTCCCTGCGCACGCTGTTCGCGGCGGCGCCGCTGGGTGCCGTCGGCGCCCTGTTCGCCGGCCTGGCCACCGGCGCGTTCTGGGGCATGGGGCCGCTGTTCGCGCACCGCATCGGCCTGCCGCCGACGGGCGTGGCCCTGTTCATGAGTGCCGCCATCCTCGGCGGCGCACTGTTGCAGTGGCCCATCGGCCGCCTGTCCGACAACAGCGATCGGCGCCGGGTGCTGGCCGTGGTCTGTCTGGGGGCGGTGGTGGCGGCGCTGGCCACCTACGGCTTCATCCTCGCCATTCCCGACGTGCTCTACATCAGCGCCTTCATCTACGGCGGCTTCGCCTTTACCGTGTACTCCCTCAGCGTGGCGCACACCAATGACCACCTGGGCAAGGATCAAGCCCTGGAGGCGACCCGCAGCCTGCTGCTGCTGCACGGCATCGGTGCGGTCATCGGCCCGGCGCTGGCCGGCGTGCTGATGGAGTGGCTGGGTGCCGGCAGCCTGCTGCTGTACTTCGCGGTGGTGCTCGCCCTGCTCGGGCTGTATGCCGTGTTCCGCATGCGCAGCCGCCTGCCCATCATCCCGGCGGAACCGTTCAAGCCCATGACCGGCGAAACCTCGCGCGTGGTGCTCGAAATGGACCCCAGGGTGGATGAGCCCCAGGCCCCCGCGGCCTAGCAAACGCGGCGCATGCCTTGCTTTTCCGTACTTTTCGTATTGTTATATGCGGCCGCCTGAGATGGCGCTGCGTCGCGGGGCAGAGGTATAGTGGGATAAGTATTTGCCGCATAATCGGCGACGACCGGATATCCAGGGATGATCATGATTTACGGCTGGAAATGGTGGGGGAGTGCAGTGCTGCTGTTTGCGGCGGTCGGTTGTGCCGTGCAACCGCAGTTACCTCCTGCGCCTGCACCGGAACCTGCGCCGCAGCCGTCCCAGCCCCGGCCCCAGCCCCAGCCCCCAGTATCCATTCCTGCCCCCGTCTCCCTGCCGAGCGTGGCCATCGTCGTGAGCATGGATATCCCCGCCTATAACGATGTCGCCGAGCGCCTGCATAAAATCCTCGGCTCGCGCGCCGCACTCTACCCGCTCACCGCCGCTACACGCGCCGAACTGGAGCGCAGCACGCCGGACCAAATCGTGGCCATCGGCCTGGAGGCGGCGCTGCTGGCCAAACCGCTGGCGCAGCAAGGGCGCAGGATGGTGTTCTGCCAGGTGTTCAATCACATGGAGCACGACCTGGTCTCGCCCTATTCCCACGGCGTGGGACTGTTGCCGTCCTATCGCGAAACCTTCTCCGTGTGGAAAAGACTGGCACCGGCGCTGCACCGGGTGGTGGTGTTCACCGGTGCCGGGCTCGAGGACACGTTGCAGCCGGCAATCGTCGAGGCCGAACGCCTCGGCATCACCCTGATGCACCGCAGCGTGAGTTCCGACAAGGAGTTTCTCTATCAATACAAGCAGCTGAGGACGCAGGTCGATGGCCTGTGGCTGCTGCCCGACAACCGCATCCTGAGCCGCAACGTCATTCAGGACGCGATGTCTTTCAGCCTGCGCAACGGCATGCAGGTGGCGGTGTTCAGCGAGCAGCTGCTGCGCATCGGCGGACTGTTCAGCGTGAGCAGCAATCCCGATGAAATCGCCGCCAAGGTTGCCGCACGTTTGGCCGAGGCCGATGCGCCGGGCGCCGCGGACGTGCCTGGGCTAGTCTTTTTGCAGGAGGCTGTGGTGCGCATCAACCCGGTGATCGCCCAGCGCTTCCATCTTCCCGTGCCGGAGTCTCTCAGCGCCCATGTCTCGGAGTAAGCCTCGCCACCGTCTGGCCGCCGTTGCGGACCGGCTGCGCGCCGCAGCCGTCGGCGTCCGGGGGCATGCATCCGCACTGGCTGAGCGCATGGTGCAGGGTCGCGCCTTCAGCCGTCCTCCGCGCAGCCTGGCCAGCCGCATCCTGCTGTTGCAGGTGGGCTGGGCCATTACTGTCTACCTGATGGTGACCGTGGGGCTGTGGTGGGGCACGGCGCACATCATCGAACAGAGCCTGCAACGCCAGGCCGCCGGCTGGCTGGCCAAGGCCGATGAGCTGGGTACTCCGCTGTACGCTACGGAGGACCGTTCGGCGGCGCAGATGCATCTCGAGTACCTGGACAACATTCCCGAGATCCTCAGCGTGCACTATTTCGACGCCAGTGGCCGCGAGCTGGTACATCAGTACTGGCGCGACGGCGCCGAGGTTGCCGCCGTCCCCTGGCTGAGCGAGGAGGAGATGGCACGGCTGCGCATCGACAGCGCGGAGAAGCCGATCTCCTTCGGCGAGGACGGCGATGCGGCCACCTTCCGTGTCAGCGCGCCGATCTGGATCAAGTCCATGCGCAGCGACGGCCTGCTCGATTTCAATCTCACCACCGCCGCGCCGGAGTTGGTGCAGACCATCGGCTTCATCACCATGCGGCTGGACTATGGCCGCTTCAATGCGGATTTCGCCAACAACGCCCTGCTGGCCAGCGGCGCCATCGCCCTGCTGCTGGTGCTGTTCATGCTGATGGGGCGGGTGGTCATCCGCTGGGCGCTGCGTCCGCTCACCAGCCTGGAGGCGCCGCTGGCACGCCTGGCCAACGGCGAGACCGACGTGGAGGTGGAGAGCGGCGGCGATCGCGAAATCGAGCAAATCGGCCGCGCCCTGAATACCACCATCAGCGCGCTGCGCGAACGCGACGAAACGCTGCGCCGCATGGCGAGTGAAGACCCGCTCACCGGGCTGGCCAATCGTGGCTTCTTCGATGCGGCACTGCAAAGCGAGCTGGCCATCATTGCGCGCCAGGGCGGCAGCAGTGCGTTGTTGTTCATCGATCTGGATCGCTTCAAGCTGATCAACGACTCCTATGGTCACGCCGCCGGCGACCGGTTGTTGGTGCAGGTGGCCGAACTGCTGCGCGGCCGCATGCGCGAGTGCGATTTGATCGCCCGCTTCGGCGGCGATGAATTCACCGTGCTGGTGCGTGGCGTCAACCGTCATGGCGCAACCGAAATCGCCGCCTCGTTGATCAACCTGATGCAGGGATTCCAGTTCCACGAGGCGGGCGAAAGCCTGCGCATCTATTTCAGCATCGGCGTGGCGCTGATCGACGACCCGGTGCGTACCGCCCACGAAATCCTGCTGCGTGCCGACGCCGCGGCGAGCGAAGCCAAGCGGCGTGGCCGCAACCGTTTCCAGGTCTATGACCGCGATGCGGTGGTGCTCGGCGACGAACTGGGATGGCGCAAACGTTTGCAGGACTGCCTCGATGCGGACTGCCTGATCCTCAACTTCCAGCCGGTGTTCGATCTGGCCAGCGGCGCCATCGTCAGTCAGGAAGTGTTGGTGCGCCTGCCCGATGGCGAAGGCGGCACCATTGCCCCGGGCGCTTTCCTGGCCGACGCCGAACGTTACGGCATGATGGGCGAAATCGATCGCCAGGTGATTCGCAAGGCGATAGCCGTGATAGCCGATGTCCAAAGCGGGCAAACGGTGTTCTCCATCAACCTGTCGCAGCAGACCCTGGAGGACGACAGTTTTGCACCCTTCGTCAGGCACCTGCTGGAGCAGTTCGGCGTGACGCCGAAGCGGTTGATGTTCGAGGTGGCGGAGCAGGTGCTGAACCGGCATTTCGAGCGGGTGCGCGATCAGCTGGAAGCGCTGGCCGCGTTCGGCGTGGCGGTGGTCATCGACGACTTCGGCGCCGGCTTCGCCTCGCTCGGCTATCTCAAGCGCTGTGCCGCCACCTGTATCAAGATCGACGGCCAGATGATGGCGGCGCTGAAGGACGACAAGCTCGATCAGATCGCCATCCGCGCCATCGCCGAAACGGCTGCCGCCCGCGGCATACGCACGGTTGCCAAGTTTGCGCCCGACCAGCAGACTCTTGCCTTGCTGGGCAGGCTCGGGATTGAATCCGTGCAGGGGAATTTTGTCGCGCCGCCCGGCTCGTTTTCACCGTCTGCGGCCATTGCTGCGGCGGATAGAAAGGCCGCCCACTGACGCCTGTCGCTGCGGCGGCACCGGGCTATCCCCTCCGTGTCGTTGTGTCTATTGTGCGGTGGCACGGTACGCACCGCACGTCTAGCCTTAGATAACCTTCCCACGATGAGTCGCGTCCGATGCCCCGTGACCTACCCATCGGCAACGGCACCGTGCTCGCCGCCTTCGATCTGGACTACCAGATTAGGGATTTCTACTACCCGCGTGTAGGCAAGGAGAACCACGCCCTGGGCTATCCCTGGCGCTGCGGCGTGTGGCTGGACGGCGAATTTTCCTGGCTGACGCGGGCACAATGGGAATTGCAGCGCACTTACGTGACCGACACCCTGGTCACGGCGGTGAGTGCCCGCCATGCCAGCCTGCCGCTGCGCCTGTTGTTCAACGATACGGTCGATTACGAGCGCAACATTCTGGTGCGGCGTGTCGAAGTCACCAACCTGTCCGACCGGTCGCTGGCGCCGCGCCTGTTTTTCCATACCGATCTCAACGTGCTGGAAAATGAGATCGGCGATACCGTGTTCTTTGATCCCAAGAACACCTGCCTGGTGCATTACAAGGGGCCGCGTTATTTTTTGATGAGCTGCGCCACCGCCGCGGCCCTCGGCGTCATGCAATTCGCCACCGGCAACAAACGCCATCACGGCCTGGAGGGAACCTGGCGCGATGCCGAAAACGGCGTGCTGGGCGGCAATGCCATCTCCCAGGGGGCGGTGGATTCGGTGATCGGATTTACGCTGGAGCTGCCGCCGGGCGGCCGGGCCGTCGGCCACTATTGGCTGGCCGTGGGCGAGAATTACCGCCAGGTGGAGGAGCTGCACAACTTCGTCACCCAGCTGGGACCGGACCGCCTGATTGAGCGCAACATCGATTACTGGCGTCACTGGATCGGCGCCGCCGAGCGGGATTTCCACGGCCTGCCGCCGCCGCTGGTCGAACAGTATCGCCGCAGCCTGCTGATCCTGCGCACGCAGGTCGATCGGGGCGGCGCGGTGATCGCCGCCAACGACACCGACATCCGCCAGTTCAACCAGGATACCTACAGCTATATGTGGCCGCGCGACGGCGCGGTGGTGGCGCAGGCGCTGGACCGCGCCGGCTACGGCCGCATGGCACGGCGTTTTCTCGAGTTCTGCACGCAGAAGGCGGTCAAGTTCAACTACTCCGCCAGCATCCTCGCCGACAGCGGCTTTCTCATGCACAAATACAACCCCGACGGCTCCGTGGGCAGTTCCTGGCAGCCATGGCTGGAAGACGGGGAAATGGTGTTCCCGATCCAGGAGGATGAAACGGCGCTGGTGATCTGGGCGCTGTGGGAACATTACATGGTGCACCGGGACATCGAGGGCTTGCAGCCGTTCTACAGCCCCTTCGTCGAACAGGCGGCGGATTTTATGCTCAGCTTCCGCGACGACAAAACCGGCCTGCCGTTGCCGTCCTGGGATCTGTGGGAGGAGCGGCGCGGCATGTTCACCTATACCGCCGCCACGGTGATCGGCGGCCTTAACGCCGCCGCCAGGCTGGCGGACCTGTTTCAGGACGAGGCACGCGCCGCCGCCTATTGGGCCGGTGCCGCCGAGGTGCGCAGCGCCATCGATCAGCACCTGTATGCCCCGCAGGAACGACGTTATGCACGCGGTATCGTGTTCGAGAACGGCATGCCGCAGCTTGATATCACCGTGGATGCCAGCCTGCTTGCCCTGGTGCAGTTCGGTGGGTACGACCCCCATGACGAGCGCATCGTCAACACGGCGCATGCCGTGGAGGAGCGCCTGTGGCTGCGCGAGGGCAAGGGTGGCCTGGCGCGCTACGAAGGGGATGCCTACCAGCGTATGGTGCACCGTGCCGGCATTCCCGGCAATCCGTGGCCGGTGTGCACGTTGTGGTTGGCGCAATACCGCATCGCCGCTGCGCGCGACCGTGCCGAGTTGGCCCAGGCGCTGCCATTGTTGCAGTGGGTGGCTGAGCGGGCGCTGCCTTCCGGTGTGTTGCCGGAGCAGGTACATCCAGATAGCGGCGAGTTCGTGTCGGTGTCGCCGCTGACATGGAGTCATGGCGTGCTGGTGGCCACGGTGCTCGACTATGTGGATCGGGCGGCCAGCCTGGCCGGGAGGTAAAACCATGGCACAGGACTACGGCAAGGTGATCCCGCCGGTATTCGATCCGGAGGCGCGCAAGCTGCGGTTGGCCTACCTGGCCTTCGATGAGCGCGACGCAATGCTGCTGCATGAATTGCAGGAGCTGTTCCATGACAATCTGCACGACATCACCGAGCGCTTCTACCAGCACCTGCTTGGTTTCGAGGGGACTCGGCGGGTGTTTCGCGATGAGGCCATGGTGGAGCGCCTGAAGCAGGCGCAGGCCCATTACCTGATGGAGTCGGTGCGCGGACCCTACGACGCGGAGTATTTCGAGAAGCGCTGGCGCATCGGCTGGATACACAATGCCATCCGCGTTGAGCCGCATTGGTTCATCGGCGCCTTCCAGCTCTATCACCGCATACTCTATCCGATGATCCTGGAACGCTGGCGCGATGATGCCAAGGCGGTGATGGAACACATTCTGGCGCTGGACAAGGTCATGAACCTGGACATGCAGTTGGGCATCCAGAGCTATTACGTGCACTACGAGGAAACGATGGAAACGCTGCGCGATCTGAACCTGCAGATCGAGGCGGCCAGTGTCGCCAAGAGCCAGTTCCTGGCCAACATGTCGCACGAGTTCCGCACGCCGCTCAATGCCATCATCGGTTTCACCGAGGTGCTGCAGGATCAGATCGCCGGTCCGCTCAATGCCGATCAGAGTGAATACCTGGGCGACATCCACAATGCCGGTCAGCTGTTGCTGCGCCTGATTAACGATGTGTTGGATCTGGCCAAGGTGGAATCCGGGCGGCTGGAGCTGTTTTACGAAACCTTTCCCATTGCCCAGGTGGTGCGGGAGGCCCTCACCACCATGCGCCCGGCCGCGGACAAGAAGGGCCTGAGCATAGAGGCGCAGCTGCCGCCCGATCTGGGCGCCATCAGCGCCGACCAGATCCGTTTCAAGCAAATCGTCTTCAACCTGCTGTCCAATGCGGTGAAGTTTACCGATCAAGGCTCCATCACCCTGACTGCCGCGGTGGAGGACGGCGGCCTGCACCTGGCCGTGGCCGACAGCGGCATCGGCATACATGCCGCGGACATGGAGCGCATTTTCGTCGAGTTCAGCCAGGTGGATGAGTCCCATACCCGGCGGCACGAAGGTACCGGCCTGGGGCTGGCGCTGTCGCAGCGCCTGGCCGCCGCCCATGGTGGGCGCATCTGGGCGGAGAGCGTGTACGGCGAGGGCAGTACCTTCCACGTTTGGTTGCCGTTGCAGAAGCCGGCAGGAGGCGGGGGCTCATGAGTGAGCAGCGCAAGGTCGATATGCGCGATGAAGGGCGCACCGTACTGGTGGTGGAGGACAATCCCCAGGCAGCCAAGCTGTTGTCGTTGCACCTGAGTCGCGCCGGATATCGCGTGGCGGTGGCCGGCGGCGGCGCAGAGGCGCTGCGCCTGGCGCTGGAGCAGCGACCCGTCGCCATCACCCTGGACCTGATGCTGCCCGATCAGGACGGCTGGGAAGTACTGGAACGCCTGAAGGCGTCACCGCTGACGCGCGATATTCCGGTGGTGATCATCTCGGTACTGGATCGCCAGCCGCTGGGCTTCCGCCTCGGCGCCGCCGAGTTCCTGGTCAAGCCCATCGACCGTGCCGCGCTGCTGCACGCGCTGCGCTGCGCCCTGGCGCGCGATGCGGTGCCGCCGCGCCGTATCCTGCTGGTGCACACCAATCCGGCTGAGCTGCGTGCGCTGGCACTGAGCATGATGGAACATAACTACGAAGTGAACGAGGCACTGGGCAGCGAGGAGGCCGCCTGTCTGGCGCGGCGTCTGCACCCCGACCTGGTGGTGGTCGATCTGCTGACCGGCGGCATCGATACCGCTGCGCTGGTCAGCGCGCTCAAGGCGGACGTGGAAACGGCGCGTATCCCCATCCTTGCCCTCACCGTGCGCCTGCCCCCCGGTCAAAGCGACGACGACTCGGTGCACTTCATCCTAATCCGTGATGAGGACATCGAACAGCCGCTGCTGGCAGCCATCACCCTGTTGTTGTCCGAACAGCCGAAGGAGTGAGCCATGGAGCAAAGCGACGGCAAGACCATCCTGGTAGTGGAAGACGACGAGGTAAACCGCAAGTTGATGCGGGTGGTGCTCACCGGACGCAATTACCAGGTCAGGGAGGCGGAGAGCGTGAGTGCGGCGCTGGCTGCGCTGCACGACGGCAAGCCTGATTTGCTGCTACTGGACATACGCCTCGGAGATGGCACCGGCTTCGATGTGGTGCGCGAGCTGCGTGCGGATCACCGCTTCGACGACGTGCCGGCGGTGGCGATCACGGCCCAGGCGATGAAGGGTGACGAGGGACGCATACTCGCCGCCGGCTTCGACGGCTATCTGCCCAAACCCATCGATACGCGCGCCCTGCCCGCGGTGGTGGAGCAATACCTGCGTGCAGGCCGCGGGAGGGGGACATGAATGCCCCTGCCGCCGGCGCCGCCGTGCTGGTGGTGGACGACGCCCCCGCCAACGTCAAGCTGTTGCGGCTGATCCTCAACGATGCGGGCTATCGCGTACTGGAGGCGAGCAGCGGGCCGCAGGCCCTGGAAGTTCTGCACCGCGACCGGCCCGACGCCATGGTGCTCGACGTGCGCATGCCGGGCATGACCGGATACGAGGTCTGCCAGGCGGTGCGCCGTGACGCCGAGTTCGCCACCCTGCCGGTCATCATGGTGACCGCGCTGTCCATGGCCGAAGAACGCATCCGCGGTATCGAGGCCGGCGCCACGGACTTCATCACCAAGCCGTTCAACAAGAAGGAACTGTTGGCGCGGCTGCGCGCCAGCCTGGAGATGGCGGGGGCCGGCAACGACGCGTTGCTGGCACAGCTTCCGGGGGCCGTGGTGTTGACCGATCCGCAATGGAAGATCCGGGGACTTACGCCTGCCGCCGCCGCGCTGCTCGATCTCGGCGATGTCCCGGCCGGCGTCCACGACTTCGCCGCACTGCTGGACGGCCCCGCGTTGGCCGCCGCCGGGGCCGGTGCCGAGTTCGGCTTCGACGTGGCCGGGCGCAGGTTACGCGGGCTGGCGGTGACGGTGAACGAGCCGGGTGGTGCGCCGCTGTTGCATGTGATCGCCTTGAGCGTGAATTAGCGCCCGTGGACGCGGGCAAAAAAAAGGGCCGACTTGCGTCGGCCCTTTTCTGTTTGCGCTACGCGGACGGCTTAGCCGTGGCGGGTACCGCTGTGACGCTGCTGCTGCTGCGGGCCCTTCTTCTTGTTCTGGTCCCACTTGTGCTTCTCGCCGAAGCGGCTGCTGCCGCCGGGCTTGCCGTTGCGCGGCGCGCTGTTGGGACGGCGGCCGTCCTTCTTGAAGGCGCCTTCCGGACGCGGGCGGGTTTCCGCACGGGTCGGCTCCAGGCCGGCGATGACATGACGCTCCAGGGCCTGGCCGGTGAGCTTCTCGATGCGGCCGAGCAGGAAACGCTCCTGCGGACCGACGATGGACACGGCGATGCCGGAGGCGCCGCCACGGCCGGTGCGGCCGATGCGGTGCACGTAATCCTCGGCCTGCATCGGCAGGTCGAAGTTGATGACGTGGGACAGGCCCTTGATGTCGAGGCCGCGGGCGGCAACGTCGGTGGCGACGAGGACGCGGACGTGGCCGCGCTTCATGCGCTCGATGGTGCGCTGGCGCTGCTTCTGGTGCATGTCGCCGTGCAGGGCGGCGCTGGAGTGGCCTTCGTCTTCCAACTGCATGGCCAGCTCGTCGGCGCCGCGCTTGGTGGCGGTGAACACCACGCACTGCGACAGCTCGGCGTCGTTCAGCAGGTGCTTGAGCAGGGCGCGCTTGTGCTTGAAGTCATCGGCCAGGTGGATGCGCTGTTCGATGGACTCGTGCTTGACCTTGACGCCGGCGACCTGGACCGAGACGGGATCGCGCAGCAGGCGCTGGGCGACACGCTGGATGTTGCCTTCCAGGGTGGCGGAGAACAGCAGGGTCTGGCGGTCGGCCGGGGCGGCGGCGGCGATCTGGTCGACGTCGTCGATGAAGCCCATGTCCAGCATGCGGTCGGCCTCGTCCAGCACCAGCAGTTCCAGGCGGCTGAAGTCGATGCGGCCACGGTTCATGTGGTCGATGAGGCGGCCCGGGGTGGCGATGAGGAAGTCCACCGGGCGCTCCAGCAGTTTGAGCTGCGGGCCGTAGGGTTCGCCGCCGACGATGGAGCCGGCGCGCACGCGCTGCTGGCGGCCGAAGTCGTTGATGGCGCCGGTCACCTGCTGGGCCAGCTCGCGGGTCGGGGTCAGGACCAGCACGCGGGGACCGCGGCCGTGGACCTTGGAGGGCTCCAGCAGGCGCTGCAAGGCGGGCAGCACGAAGGCGGCGGTCTTGCCGGTGCCGGTCTGGGCCGAGGCCATCAGGTCGCGGCCGGCCAGGGCGACCGGGATCGCCTGGCGCTGGATTTCGGTGGGTTCGGTGAAGCCGCTGGCCTGTACGGCTTGCAGCAGGGAAGCATCAAGATTCAGGGACGAAAATGACAAAATAGTATCCTCTTCCGCCTGCCACAGGCGAAATTTTGCATGGTGAACCAATGGATTAAGGAATCCGCGGCCCGATTCGCGATGAATCAACCGTTAAGTTTCCTAGGGGAGTGTCAGCGCTGTGGCAGCGTACACGCCAGGTTCCAGGGTTAGGGGCAGCCAAACAACCTGCCCAAACGTCGCCAACCGGAAGAACCTGCGCTTAGTGCCAGGGGGAAGGTCAGAGACGGGCCTCATCCATATCGAGGCTGGCGCGGACTATACAGGAAGAGGCAGAGAAAAGAAACAAGAGAAAAGTAACAAGACGAGAAGGGTCTTTGCTTTCCTCTTGTTTCTTTTTTCTTGTATCTGCCTTTAACGCCCGCGTCCGGTCACCGCCCACACCGCCGCTTCGACGCGGGAGCGCAGGTTGAGCTTTTTCAGCAGGTGTTTGACGTGGACCTTGACGGTGCCTTCGGTGATGTCGAGCTGGCGGGCGATGTGTTTGTTGCTGAGGCCCTGGGCGACCAGCTCCAGGATCTGCCGTTCCCGGTCGGTGAGCCCGGCGGCATCCTCGTCGCGGGGATGGGGTTCCTCGCACAGGGCGCGGGCCAGCAGTTCGGTCAGGTTGTCGCTGATCACCAGGCGGCCGGCGGCGGCCTGGCCCAGGCGTTCGAGGATCTGCTCCGGCTCCATGTCCTTGAGCAGGTAGCCGTCGGCGCCGGCACGCAGGGCCGCCACCACGTTTTCCTCGTTGTCGGACACGGTGAGCATGATGACGCGGGAGTCGAGGTCGGCCTCCTTCAGGGCCTTGAGGGTTTCGATGCCGTCCATGCCTTTCATGTTGAGGTCGAGCAGGATCAGGTCCGGCTGCAGCTCCCGGGCCTTGGCAAAACCCTCCTCGCCCGAGGCCGCCTCGCCGATCAGCGTCAGAGTCGCGTCCATGGCGATGAGGTCGGCCACGCCCTTGCGGAACAACGGGTGATCGTCGATCACCAGCAGCGTGTTGGTGTTGTCTTTCATGGGGGGCTTCCTCCGTTCTGCGCAATGGACTGCGGCATGGTGCGGTGTATGGGGGTGAACACGGTCCTGACGCAGGTGCCGCCCCCGGTCCGTCGGGTGACGGCAATGCTGCCGCCCAGGCTGTGGGTGCGTTCGTTCATGATGGCGAGGCCGTAGTGGTGACGGCGCTCCGCCTCGTCGGGAATGCCGATGCCGTCGTCCTCGACGGTGACCACCACGTCGCCGTTGGCCTCGTAGTCCAGGGTGACGCAGGCCTGGCTGGCCTGGGCGTGGCGCACCACGTTGGACAGGGCCTCGCGCACCACCTGCAACACGTGGATTTCCTCGTTGGGCGTGAGCTGGGTCGAGTGCAGCCGGTTGACCAGGGTCACGGCCAGCGCACTGCGCTCACGCAGCTCGCGCACCGTCTCCTCCAACGCCGAACTGAGGCCGCGGCCGTCCATCTTGAGGCGGAAGGTGGTGAGTAGCTCGCGCAGTTCGCGGTAGGCGCTGTTAATGCCGTCGCGCAATTCCTGCAGGATGTCGCGGGCCTGTGTCTCGTCCTGGGTGCGGGGCAGCGCCGCCGCCAGCCGGCTGACCTGAATCTTCATGTAGGACAGGGACTGGGCCAGGGAGTCGTGCAGTTCGCGGGCGATGACGCTGCGCTCCTCCAGCAATGCCAGGCGCCGGCTTTGCGTGGTGCGCTGCGCGATGTTGATGGCGATGCCGATGTGATCGGCGACCGCTTCGAGCAGGCGGGTTTGCCAGTCCTGCAACTCGGCGCCGTGAGGTATCTCCATCAGCAGCACGCCGTATTGCTGTTCCTGATCGGTAATGGGAATGGATATGACGTGCAACGCCGGCTGCGCCCCGCGGGTGATCTCGACGACGTGGGTGCGGCCGTCGTCGAAGCAGGCGTTGCAGTTGGCCGGATGGCACAGGTCGGTATCGCCGGGCGGCGGCGTGCGGGTGCTGGCCAGCTTGATCGCGTGATTCTTGTTGTAGCCCGCCAGGCAGATGGTGCCGGGGCCGACGCCGATGACGTTTTCCATCTTGCCCAGCAGCTGGGTATAGGTGGCGTCCACCAGCGGCGCTTCGTTGAGCCAGCGGGTGGTGTTGTAGAGCAGTTCGAGGGAGCGGTTGCTGCGTGCCAGGTCGGCGGTTTTCTGCTGCACCCGCGCCTCCAGATCGGCGTATATCTTGGACAGGTCTTCCGCCATCACGTTGAAGGCGTGGCTCAGGTTGCCCAGCTCGTCGTCGTTGACCGGATGGGTGCGCACCGAGAAGTCGCCGCCGCGGGCTGCCTCGGCGCAGGCCAGCAGGTTGCGCAGCGGCACCACCACGTCGGTGTGCATCAGGTACATGGTCACGAACACCACGCCGACGGTGAGGAACAGCGACGATACCTGGATCAGGCGCAGCAGCTGGATGTTGGATTCGGCCTCTATCTCCAGCAGGTGCACCAGGTGATCGATGTCGGCCACAAAGGCGTCGACGATGTTGAGATAGCGCTGCTTGAGGGCGAGGTGTGCCTCTTCGAGCTGTTCCGCATAGTGGCTGTCGCTGCCGTGAATGGCCGATTGATCGTTGACGACGGTGTTGATGTAGGCGAACAGCACCGGGCGGATGCTGCGCTTCCATTGCCCATATATGTGGTCGTAAACCTGGCGCGATTCCTTGCTGCCGCTGAGCGGAATCATGCTGGTGAGGCGCGGACTCAGTATGCGCTCCTCGAATTCCTCCATCAGGTCGGTGGTGATGTGGGTGGCTGCGAGGATTTCGAGGTTCTGGCGCCGCGCCAGGCTGGAGGCGATGCGGTAGGACTGCATGCGCAGCGAGCCGGCCTGGTTGATGGCGGCGGCCGCGCCTTGCGTGGTCTCGGCGATGATCACGGAGCTGAGCATGCCCATGAAGGCGAGCGCCGTGATGGTCGCCATCGCCAGCCCCATGCGCAACAACAGCGATTTCTCAAAAACTTGCTTCATGGTTCAAGTCTAACCGGTTCCACGCTCCGGCCACAGGGGCGCGAGACGGAAAATAGTGGTGATACCACCAAAATCACAGGCACGTGTTTCGGTGCATTCCGGCGCCACATTAGCGCGATGCAAGGCTCCGATCAATCAATGAGATAGCTTCGCTACCACTGTTACTCCGTTGGTGGTAGCCGGTGCGTTGATACCTCCTTGGCGCCGTCTTGCGGCGATCTCTCCACTGCATACACTCGACTTCGCCGGTAAAACCGGGCGCCGAAAACAAGGCTCAACGAAGCGGGGGTGTGGCGATGACGAAAAAGATCACAGGGGAGCAGATACGCGCAGTGGCGCTGAACACGATTGCCTTCACCGTGTGCTTCGCGGTGTGGACCATGTTCTCGGTCATCGGCGTGCCGCTCAAGCAGCAACTGGGGCTTAACGACGCGGAGTTCGGTCTGCTCGTCGCCATGCCGATTCTGACCGGCTCCCTGATGCGCCTGCCGCTGGGGATGCTGACCGACAAGGTGGGCGGGCGCATCGTGTTCTTCGCCCTGATGGCCTTCACCATCGTGCCCGTATGGCTGGTTTCCGAACTGGACCACTACTGGTCCCTGCTGTTGTGCGGATTCGTGGTCGGCGTGGCGGGTTCCTCCTTCTCTGTCGGTATCGCCGCGACGGCGCGCTGGTTCAGCAGGAAGAATCAGGGTTTCGCCATGGGCATCTTCGGCGCCGGCAACGCGGGCGCCGCAGTGACCAAGTTCGTGGCGCCGACCCTGGTGGTGGCCTACGGCTGGACCATGGTGCCCAAGGTGTATGCCGTGGCGATGCTGGTGATGGTTGTCGCCTACTGGCTGCTGATGCCGCGCGAGCCGCACCACCACAAGGTCGGCAAGCATGTGACCTTTTCCGATCAGGTCAAGGCCCTGAAGGACCCGCGGGTGTGGAAGTACTGCCAGTATTACTCACTGGTGTTCGGCGGTTACGTCGGCGTGTCCCTGTGGATGACGAAGTACTACGTCAGCGAGTACGGCCTCGGCCTGCAGTATGCCGCTTTGATGGCGGCGATCTTCGTGCTGCCGTCGGGCGTGATTCGCGCCGCCGGCGGCTGGCTGGCGGACAGGTTCGGCGCGCACACCGTAACCTGGTGGGTGATGTGGACCACGCTGATCTGCCTGTTCTACATGGCCTACCCACCGACCACCATTTCCATCAAGACCATCGCCGGCGACCCGCTGACCTTCACCGTCGGCGGCAACATGTGGCTGTTCACCGCCGCGCTGTTCATCATGGGTATCGCCTGGGGCTTCGGCAAGGCTTCGGTCTTCAAATACATCTCTGACGAATACCCGGACAACATCGGCGTGGTGTCGGGCATCGTCGGTCTCATCGGCGGCATGGGCGGGTTCCTGCTGCCAATCATGTTCGGCGTACTGGTCGACATCTTCCACTTCAATAGCGTCATCTGGATGCTCGTGTTCGGCGTCACCGGCGTGTCCCTGGTCTGGATGTGGTGGACCGAGCGCAAACCGATGGCAACTGGTCTGCGTACGGCCGAGGTCATGGAATAAGTACTACACACTCCATCAACTGCAACACATAAAAGAGGAGACGGCATATGGCCGCTGACATCAAAGAATGGGACGTCGAGGACAAGACGTTCTGGGAAAAGACCGGGAAGCGCATCGCCAGCCGCAACCTGTGGATCTCGGTGCCGAGCCTGCTGTGCGGCTTCGCGGTATGGCTGTACTGGGGCATCATCACGGTGCAGATGCTCAACCTCGGCTTTCCCTTCAAGCCGGCCGAGCTGTTCACCCTGGCGGCCATCGCCGGCCTGACCGGCGCCACCCTGCGTATACCGTCCAGCTTCTTCATCCGCATCGCCGGCGGCCGCAACACCATCTTCTTCACCACCGCGCTGCTGATGATACCGGCCATCGGCACCGGCATCGCCCTGCAGGACAAGAACACGCCGCTAATCGTGTTCCAGCTGCTCGCTTTCCTGTCCGGCTTCGGCGGCGGCAACTTTGCCTCTTCCATGTCCAACATCAGCTTCTTCTTCCCCAAGCGGATGCAGGGACTGGCGCTGGGCCTGAATGCCGGCCTGGGCAACGCCGGCGTCACCACCATGCAGATCCTCATCCCGCTGGCCATGACCTCCGCCATCTTCGGCGGTGACCCGATGATCCTGGCCAACACCTCGGGCACGCTGATCGGCAAGATTCCCGCCGGCTCCGAGACCTGGATCCACAACGCCGGCTATGTATGGCTGCTGTTCCTGGTGCCGCTCGCCTTCGCCGGCTGGTTCGGCATGAGCAACATCCGCACCGACGACGTCTCGCCCAACGTCGGCTCCCCCTTCGGTGCCATGGGCAAGATCGCCGGCATGCTGCTGATCGGCTTCATCACCGCCGCCGCCGGCCTGTACATCATCCTGCCGCAGCCCACCGGGCTGGGCGCGCCGGGCTGGGCCAAGTGGCCGGTGATCGTCGGCATCCTGTTCGCCACCGTGATGCTGATGAAGATGATTCCGGGCGACATCAAGCCGAACCTGCAGCATCAGTTCAAGATCTTCGGCAACAAGCACACCTGGGTGATGAGCGTCATCTACACCATGACCTTCGGCAGCTTCATCGGCTATTCCGCCGCCTTCGCCCTGGCCATCAAGATCATCTTCGGCTTCAGCCACATCGAGGTGGACGGCGTGTTGACGCACACCACCGTCAACCCCAACGGCCCGTCGGCCCTGATGTACGCCTGGATGGGCCCCTTCATAGGCGCCTTCATCCGTCCGGTGGGCGGCTGGATCGCCGACAAAATAGGCGGCGCCAAGGTGACGCAGATCATCACCGTCATCATGGTGGCCAGCGCGCTGGGCGTCGCCTATTTCATGAAGGCCGCCTATGCCTCCGCCACGCCGGAAACCTACTTCGTGCCGTTCTTCATCCTGTTCCTGGTGCTGTTCGCCGGCACCGGCATCGGCAATGGCTCCACCTTCCGCACCATCGCCATGGTGTTCCCCAAGGAGCAGGCCGGTCCGGTGCTGGGCTGGACCTCGGCAGTAGCGGCCTACGGTGCGTTCATCATCCCGCAGGTGTTCGGCGAGCAGATCAAGGCCACTACGCCCGAGTACGCGCTGTACGGCTTTGCCGTGTTCTACGGCATCTGCCTGGTGCTCAACTGGTGGTACTACCTCGGCCCCAAGGCGGAGTTCAAGAACCCGTAAGACGCGCAGCGGAGAAACGAGTTACGAACAGTCCCGGACCGCACCTTCTCTCCCCACGACTGACCAACGTGCGCGCGGGAAGGGACTGTTCACCCCATATCGACAGAATACCGTGTGAACGCTTAGGAGAATCGCGATGAGCCATTTTTTGGACCGCTTGAAATTCTTTACCAAGGTGCAGGCCGATTTTTCCGACGGCCACGGCATCGTCACCAATGAAGACCGCCACTGGGAAGATGCTTACCGCAACCGCTGGCGCCACGACAAGGTGGTGCGTTCCACCCACGGCGTGAACTGCACCGGCGGCTGCTCCTGGAAGATCTTCGTCAAGAACGGCCTGGTCGCCTACGAAATGCAGCAGACCGACTATCCCGAGACGCGCCCCGACCTGCCCAATCACGAGCCGCGCGGCTGCCAGCGCGGCGCCAGCTTCTCCTGGTATCTGTACAGCCCGCACCGCATCCGTCATCCGCTGGTGCGCGGCCGCCTGGTCGAGCTGTACCGTGCCGAGCGCAAGTCCGGCAAGGATCCTGTGGAGGCATGGGCGGCGATCCAGCAGGATCCCGACAAGCGCAAGAAATACACCGCGGTGCGCGGCCTGGGCGGCTTCGTGCGCACCAGCTGGGATGAGGTGACGGAGATCATTGCCGCCGCCAACGTCTATACCATCAAGAAATACGGCCCGGATCGCATCTTCGGCTTCTCGCCCATCCCGGCCATGTCGATGATCTCCTACGCCGCGGGCTCCCGTTACCTGTCCCTCATCGGCGGCGCCTGCGGTTCCTTCTATGACTGGTACTGCGATCTGCCGGTGTCCAGCCCGCAGGTGTGGGGCGAGCAAACCGACGTGCCGGAGTCGGCCGACTGGTACAACTCCACCTACATCATCGTCTGCGGCTCTTCCATTCCCACCACTCGCACCCCCGACGCCCACTTCTACAGCGAGGTGCGCTACAAGGGCGCCAAGGTCGTGGCGATGTCGCCGGACTACGCCGAGCAGGTCAAGTTCGCCGACCTGTGGATGCAGGTGAAGCAGGGTACCGACGCCGCCGCCTTCATGGCCATGGGCCACGTGGCGATCAAGGAATTCTATCTGCAGAAGCAGGCCCCGTACTTCGACGAGTACGCGCGCAAGTACACCGACCTGCCGATGCTGGTGATCCTCGACGAGTACCAGGACGGCTACACCCCGGGCCGCTATCTGCGCGCCTCCGACTTCAACGGCAACATGGGCGAGGCCAACAACCCGGAATGGAAGACCGTCGTCTATGACGAAGCGTCCAAGGCCTACGTGGTGCCCAATGGTTCCGTCGGTTTCCGCTGGGGCGAAGAGGGCAAGTGGAACCTGCTGCCGAAGAACGCCGCCACCCAGGCCGACATCAAGGCCGAGCTGAGCTGCCTCGAAGGCGGCGACGGCGTGGTGTCGGTGGCCTTCGCGCATTACGCCGAGGGCGAGGACGGCATGCTGTCGCGCAACGTGCCCATGCGCAAGCTGACCCTGGCCGACGGCCGCCAGGTGCACGTCGCCTCGGTGTTCGATCTGATGGTGGCGCAGTACGGCATCGACCGCGGTCTCGGCGGCGGCAACGTGGCCACCTCCTACGACGATGAAGCGGTGGCCTACACCCCGGCATGGCAGGAGAAGATCACCGGCGTGAAGCGCGCCGACATCATCCGTACCGGTCGCGAGTTCGCCGACAACGCCTCCAAGACCCGTGGCAAGTCCATGGTGATCCTGGGCGCGGCGATCAATCACTGGTACCACAACGACATGAATTACCGCTCGATCATGAACCTGCTGCACCTGTGCGGCTGCGTCGGTCAGTCGGGCGGCGGCTGGGCGCACTACGTCGGCCAGGAAAAGCTGCGGCCGCAGGCCGGTTGGGCGCCCATTGCCTTCGCCACCGACTGGAACCGTCCGCCGCGCCACATGACCAGCACCACCTACTGGTATTTCCACACCGGGCAGTGGCGTTACGAAACCATCAAGGCCGACGAGCTGATGGCACCCAACGCCAAGGCCAAGTACCGCGGCTACACCTGCGCCGACTACAACGTGGTGGCGCAGCGCCTGGGCTGGCTGCCGTCGGCGCCGCACTTCAACAAGAACCCCCTCGACATCGTCGCCGAGGCCACCCAGGCCGGCGCCACCGACGAGGCCGGCATTGCCAAACACATGGTGGACCAGCTCAAGAGCGGCGAGCTGTCCTTCGCCTACGAGGACATCGACAACCCCAACAACTGGGTGCGCAACCTCATCGTCTGGCGCGGCAACCTCATCGGCTGCTCTTCCAAGGGCCATGAGTATTTCCTCAAGCATCTGTTCGGCGCGCAGAACGGCGTCATGCAGGAGGGCACCGCCGGCAAGGAGTCGCAGGAGATCAAGTGGGTGGAGCAGGGGCCGACGGCCAAGCTGGACCTGATGGTGGACATCAACTTCCGCCTCAATTCCACCGGCGCCTACTCCGACATCGTGCTGCCGACCGCCACCTGGTACGAGAAGAACGACATCAACACCACGGACATGCACCCGTTCATCCATCCGCTGTCCGAGGCGGTGAAGCCGGGTTGGGAATCCAAGTCCGACTGGAAGATCTTCCAGACCATCGCCAAGCGCTTCTCCGAGTTGGCCGCCACCCATCTCGGCACGCGCAAGGACGTGGTCGCCCTGCCCATGCAGCACGACTCGCCCTTCGCCCTGGCCCAGCCCATGGGTGAGGTGAAGGACTGGAAGCGCGGCGAGTGCGAACCGGTGCCGGGCAAGACCCTGCCCCTGCTCAAGGTGGTGGAGCGCGATTACCACAACACCTGGAACAAGTTCATCGCCCTCGGCCCCCTGATGCAGAAGCTGGGCAACAACATCAAGGGCGTGGACTGGAACACCGACGACGAGTACGAGCACCTCAAGCACCACAACGGCACGGTGCGCGCCGAAGGCATCAGCTTCGGGATGCCGTCGCTGGAAGACGACATCCACGCCTGCGACGCGGTGATGCGCATGGCGCCGGAAACCTGCGGCGAGGTGGCGCACAAGGCGTGGAAGGCGATGGGCAAGAAGACCGGCATCGATCACAACCATCTGTGCGACTCGCGCCGCGACGAAATCATCACCTTCAAGGACATCGTGGCCCAGCCGCGCAAGATCATCACTGCGCCCACCTGGTCCGGTATCGAGTCCCACGAGGTGAGCTACAACGCCGGCTACACCAACATCCACGAGCACATCCCGTTCCGTACCCTGACCGGACGTGCCCACTTCTATCTCGACCATGAGTGGATCCGTGACTTCGGCGAAAGCTTCTGCGTCTACAAGCCGCCGCTGGACATGAAGTCGCACTACAACATGCCGGCCAAGGTGACCGGCAAGCCGCACCTGGTGCTGAACTGGATCACGCCGCACTCCAAGTGGGGCATCCACTCCACCTACCAGGACAACCTGCGCATGCTGACGCTGTTCCGCGGCGGTCCCTACGTGTGGATCGCCGAGGACGACGCCAAGTCGGTGGGCCTGAAGGACAACGACTGGGTCGAAGCCCTCAATGCCAACGGCGCCACGGTGGCGCGTGCGGTGGTGAGCCAGCGCGTGCCGCGCGGCATGGCCATCATGTACCACGCCCAGGAGAAGAACGTGAACGTGCCCGGCAGCCCGACCACCGGCAAGCGCGGCGGCATCCTCAACAGCGTGACGCGTACGGTGATCAAGCCGACCCACATGATCGGCGGCTACGCCCAGCTGTCCTACGCCTTCAACTACATGGGGCCGGTGGGCAGCAACCGCGACGAGTACGTGGTGTTGCACAAGATCGAGGACCGCGACGTCGACTGGCTGGAGCGTCCGCTGACGCCGGAACGCGAGGCCAATATCAATCCCCCGGGCGTAGGCCCGCGCTAAGCGTCGCTGCACCTATACAGAGATCGGGAGACAAACATGAAAGTACGCGCACAATTCGCCTTGGTGTTCAATCTGGACAAGTGCATCGGCTGCCACACCTGCTCGGTGACCTGCAAGAACGTCTGGACCAACCGCAAGGGCATGGAATACGCCTGGTGGAACAACGTCGAGAGCAAGCCCGGCATCGGTTTCCCCAAGCAGTGGGAAAACCAGGACAAGTGGAAGGGCGGCTGGAAGGTGGAGAACGGCAAGCTGGAGCTGAAGGGCGGCGGCCGCGCCTCCAAGCTGCTCAACATCTTCGCCAATCCGGACATGCCGGAGATCGACGACTACTACGAGCCGTTCACCTACAACTACGCCCATCTGCAGAGCGCCAAGCTGTCCGAGGCGGCGCCCACCGCCCGGCCGCTGTCGCAGATCACCGGCGAGACCATGGACAAGATCACCTGGGGCCCCAACTGGGAAGACCACCTGGCCGGTGAGTTCGCGGCGCGCGCCGTGGACAAGAACTTCGACGGCATCCAGAAGCAGATGTATTCGGAGTTCAAGAATACCTTCCAGACCTATCTGCCGCGCATGTGCAATCACTGCCTCAACCCGGCCTGCGTGGCGGCCTGCCCGTCGGGCTCGCTGTACAAGCGCGAGGAGGACGGCATCGTGCTGGTGGACCAGGACAAGTGCCGCAGCTGGCGCATGTGCGTATCGGCCTGTCCGTACAAGAAGATCTTCTACAACTGGGAATCGGGCAAGGCCGAGAAGTGCATCGGCTGCTACCCGCGCGTGGAGTCGGGCATGCCGACGCTGTGCTCGGAGTCCTGTGTCGGCCGCATCCGCTACAACGGCGTGATGCTGTACGACGCCGACAGGATCGCCGAGTACGCCGCCACCCCCAACGACAAGGACATGTACCAGGCGCAGATGAACATCTTCCTCGATCCCAACGATCCGGAAGTCATCGCCGCCGCCCGTGAGGAGGGCATCCCCGAGAGCTGGATCGAGGCGGCGCAGAAGTCGCCCATCTGGAAGATGGCCATGGAGTGGAAGATCGCCCTGCCCATGCATCCGGAATTCCGTACCCTGCCCATGGTCTGGTACGTGCCGCCGTTGTCGCCGGTGCAGTCGCAGATCGATCAGGGCAACCTGCCCACCGGGCCGGACGGCGCCATTCCGCTGCGCGAGGCCATGCGCACCCCGGTGCGCTATCTCGCCAACCTGCTCACCGCGGGCGACGAGCAGCCGGTGATCGAGGCGCTCAACAAGCTCATCGCCATGCGCAGCTACCAGCGCTCGGTGCATGTCGAAGGCAAGGCCGAGATGGCGGCGCTGGATGCCGTCGGTCTCAGCGAGCAGCAGGCCAAGGACATGTACAAGCTGCTGGCCATCGCCGACTACGCCGACCGTTTCGTCATCCCCACCAACCACGGCGAAACGCGCATGGAAGACCCCTACGGCTTCCAGGGGCAGAACGGTTTCACCTTCGGCAACGACAGCTCCACCGGCATCAGCCTGGTGTCGCTGTTCCCCGAGCGCCGCAAGGATACCGCCGAGCCCAAGGCGCAGCCGGAAACGGCCGACAAGCCCTACTTCTAGGAGGCACGCCATGCGAGTCTACAAACTGCTGTCTTATCTGCTCGATTATCCGGGCGAGGATCTGCACGACAACATGGCCGCGCTGCGCGCCCTGGCCGCCGAGGCGGCCGGCGACGCGGAGGAGCGGGCGGCGCTGGACGGCTTTCTCGATTACGTCGCCGGTGTCGATGCACTGGAACTGCAACGCCAGTACGTCGAGACCTTCGACCTCAAGGCCCAGCACAGCCTGCACCTGACTCACCACCTGCTCGGCGACGACAAGAACCGCGGCCCGGCGCTCATCGATCTCGGTGAGTACTACAAGGCCTGGGGCATGGCGACCATCGACGGCGAACTGCCCGACTATCTGCCGCTGATGTTCGAGTTCGCCGCCACGCTGGAAGACGAGGAGGCGCGCATGTTCCTGTCGCAGATCGGCAAGGTGCTCACCATTCTCGCCGGCAACCTGGAACAGGGCGCGAGTCCGTGGGCACCGCTGGTGCGCGTCGGCGAACGGCGCGCGCTGCTGGTGCGCGAGGCCGCCTGAACCCAACGTACTAACGGCCGCCTGCGCGGCGGCCAGAGGAGAGCAACATGGATTACCTGAATACCCTTGCTTTCGCCGTGTACCCCTACCTGGCGGGGGCGGTGTTTCTCATCGGCAGCTGGGCCCGTTTCGACAGTGAGCAGTACACCTGGAAGGCGGACTCCAGCCAGCTCATGTCCAACAAGAACATGCGCCTGGCCAGCAACCTGTTCCACATCGGCATCATCGGCATCTTCCTCGGCCATCTGGTCGGCCTGCTGATGCCGTTTGCGTTCTGGCACGTGATCGAACTGAGCAGCCTGGGCAAGCAGTACATCGCCATGTACGGCGGCGGCTTCCTCGGCATCCTGTGCCTGATCGGCGGCGTGATGCTGTGGTGGCGCCGCGTCACCCATCCGCGCGTGCGTGCGGCGGGGCGCAGTTCGGATCTGTTCATCCTCAGCTGGATCCTGGTCACCCTGCTGTTCGGCCTGGCCACCACCTTCACCACCGCGCACCACGCTTCCCAGGGCAGCGCCGACACCATGATGACCCTGGCGCAGTGGGCCAAGAGCATCGTGCTGTTCCATCCGCAGCCGGAGCTGGTGGCCAAGACCGAGCTGGTGTTCCGCCTGCACCTGTTCTTCGGCATGTCGCTGTTCCTGCTGTTCCCCTTCACCCGTCTGGTACACATCTGGAGCCTGCCGCTGGGCTACCTCGGCCGCGCCTACCAGATCGTGCGCACCAAGCGCCGGGTGATGGTGCGCTGAAGGGCGGATGGCGTGGGGGAGCGCAGGAGCCGAGTCCTCTCGGCGAACAATGCCAGGGCCATGCGCGGCATTCGCCCGCGGAGCGGGCTCCTGCGGCAGGACCGCGTTGTTTGAAGACGATATGAGCGACTCCGCGCACATCGACGCACTGCCGCGGCCGCAAGGCCGCGGTTACATGCGAAAACTGGGCTGGCTCATGCTGGTGACGGCGGTCGGCGTCGGCGTGCACTTTTCCCTGCAGAGGATCATCCAGAGCGGCGATGCGGAAAAGCGTGCGGGGCCGGACCTGCACAAGCTGGAGCAGCTGGAGGCCGCCGACCCCGCGCGTGCCGCGAAGGTGCGTGCCGGCATGCTCAAGTACGAGTCCATCTGCCGCCTGTGCCACCACCGCAGCGGTATCGGCGGCAAGTTCACGCCGCCCATCGCCGGCAAGACCGAAGAGGGGGTGCAGACCCTGCTCAAGCTGTACCGCAGCGGCGTGCAGATGGGACCGCTGACCAACCTGATGGCGCCCTGGGCGGCGGAACTGTCCGACGAGGACATCGGCAACCTCGCCGCCTATGTCGCGACCCTGTGACCTCAGCCGAATTCAAAATTCAAGGTTCAAAGTGACGATCATGCAGACCAATCCCTTTGCAATCCGTACCGAATACGTCGACGTGGACGGCAAGCCCGTCGCCACCGATCAGGAAGGTTACCTCCAGGACATGAGCCAGTGGTCGGAAGGTTTCGCCCGCGCCCAGGCCGCCAAGGAAGGATTGGAGCTGACCTCCGAACATTGGGATGTCATCCACTACATCCGCGCCCACTACGAAAAGCACAGCGTGCAGGCCCAGGTGCGCGACATGATCAAGCACTTCGCCAAGACCTGGGGCCCGGAGCGCGGCAACAACCGCCACCTGCACGACATCTTTCCCAAGGGCGGCCCGCAAAAGCAGGGCAACCGCCTCGCCGGCATCCGCCGTACCAAGGGGGAGCACTGAAGAAAGAGGCAGATACAGGAGCAAAGTTACAAGATGCAAGGGAGGAGTGCGCTACGCGCGCACGGTTGTTTGAATTTCAGGCGACAAGAGCGCAGCGAGTCCTTCCTTGCATCTTTTCTCTGCCTCTCATTCCCGCCAGTTTTTCGTATAGACTCCTGTACGGGCAATCCGTAGAGGAGCGACACCATGGACGTATTGCTGGTACGGCACGGCAAGGCCGAGGAGCGCGAAGTCTTCGCCCTCACCGGCGCGGAGGACGCCCTGCGCCCTTTAACCAGGGCCGGGGCGAAGGAGATGCGGATGCTGGCGCGGGCGCTGCATATCGTGTTGCCGCAGATCGAAGTGTTTGCCAGCAGCCCGTTGCTGCGTGCGGTACAGACCGCCGACATCCTCGCGGCGCGCTACGGCGGCAGGGCGCAGCAGCTGCCGCAGCTGGCGCCCGGTCATGAACCGGCCCAGTTGCTTAGCTGGCTGCACAGCCAGGGCGACAGCCAGTGCGTGGCCCTGGTCGGCCACGAGCCGGATCTGGGCCAGCTGGCCTCCTGGCTGCTGGCGGGCGGCCGGCGCGGCTTCACGCCGCTGAAAAAGGGCGGCGCCTGCCTGCTGCGTTTCGCCGACGGCATCAAGAGCGGCCGGGCCGAGCTGGTGTGGGCCCTGCCGCCTCGCGTGTTGCGCGCCCTGGAGGCCTGATTGTGACGCTGCTGACCCAGTTGCCCCTGCCCCAGGCCCTTGCCCTGCTGGCCAACGGCTATCTGGACGAGGCGACGGCGGCGGTGGCACGGCTGGACGATGCCGCCGACGAGGAGGCGCTGCACGACACCCGCGTGGCCCTGCGCCGGTTGCACAGCCTGATGCGCGCGTACCGGGACGAATTCGCGGCGCAGGTGCCGCGCAAGTGGATGAAGCGGGTGCGGCGCCTGGCGCGCAGCAGCAACCCGGTGCGCGACGCCGAGGTGCAGCAGGGCTGGCTGCTGCGCCAGGCGCCGGGCCTGACCGCAGCGCAGGAGGAGGGGTATCGCTGGCTGCTCACCCGCACCCAGCCCGCCGAGCTGCTGGACCTGGAGGACGCCCTGCAACACGGCGTGGCCCGCCTGGCGCGCAAGCTGCGCCCTTACCTGAAACGGCTGGCGGCCACGGACGGTGCCGCGCCTCTGTATGCCGCCGCCAGCGCCGGCCATGCCGAACCGTTGTGCGAGTCGGTGATGGCGGCACTGGCCGCCATAGGCGGGTTGGACGACGCGGGCGGTGCCCACGCCGCGCGCATCCAGGTCAAGCGCCTGCGCTACCTGCTCACCCCCCTGCGCAACGATGGCCCCGCCTGCGAACATGCCGTCGCGGTGCTGCGCCTGCTACAGGACACCCTCGGTGAGCTGCACGACCGTCACGTCATGGCGGAGCTGCTGCGCGACAGCGCGGCCGACGCCGCGGCGGCCCACGTCCGCGCCGTGTTCGCCACCGCCCCCACACGGCCCGGGGCCTGGCGGCCGCCGCAGCTGCCAGGCCTGCTGGCCCTGGCCGCGCGTAACCGGGCCGTCATTCTCGAATGCCACGACGAGCTGCGGCGGAACTACCTCGACCAGTTGGAACAGGCCGTCCACCGGCCGTTGCAGAGCGCCCTGGCGGAGCTGCGCGGCGGATAAGGCAGGGTTCAGGGTTCAGGGTTCAGGGTTCAAGGTTCAAGGTTCAGGGTTCAAGGTTCAAGGTTCAAGGTTCAAGGTTCAGGGGCGGTTCGGTGGGCGGGGGGCCCCCCAATCCGCCCATCGGGCCCGCACGAAGCAGGGTGCGCACTGCGCACCGAACTCCCCGCCGCGATAATGCCGCCGTCTCCCTCGCTTTCGATTATCATAAGCGGCCCTGACAACGAACCACCGCCGACACGTATGAGTGAGCACCCGACAGCGGAAGGCAAGGCCAGCACCATTGCGGCGGTCGACCTCGGCTCCAACAGTTTTCACATGGTCGTGGCGCGCCCCGTCAACGGCCACCTCAACGTGCTCGACCGTCTGCGCGAGCCGGTACGCCTCGCCTCCGGGCTCGATGCCGCCGGCAATCTCGACGCCGCAGCGCAGCAGCGCGCCATCACCTGCCTGGAGCGCTTCGGCCAGCGCCTGCGCGACATGCCGCCGGGCAGCGTGCGCGCAGTCGGCACCAACACCCTGCGCAAGGCGCGCAACAGCGACGACTTTCTCGACGCCGCCGCCGCCGCCCTCGGCCACCCCATCGAAATCATCTCCGGCCTGGAAGAAGCGCGCCTGATTTATCTGGGCGTGTCCCACAGCCTGCCCGCCAGCCCCGGCCATCGCCTGGTGATGGACATCGGCGGCGGCAGCACCGAACTCATCATCGGCGAAGGCTTCGAGCCCATCTACATGGAAAGCCTGTACATGGGCTGCGTCAGCCTGAGCCAGGCCTGGTTCTCCGACGGCGACATCAGCGCCAAGGCCTTCCGCCGCGCCGAAATCGCCGCCGGCCAGGAATTGCAGGCCATCGAGCAGGACTACCGCCGCCTGGGCTGGGCCGAGGCCGTCGGCTCCTCCGGCACCATCCGTGCCGTGGGCGACGTGGTGCAGGCCATGGGCTGGAGCGAAACTGGCATCACGCTGCCGGCCCTGCAGCGCCTGCGCGAGGCGATGATAGGCGCCGGCCACGTCGGCCGTGTCGCCGCCGCGCTGCAAGGCCTGCCGCCGGAACGCGCGGCGGTGTTCCCCGGCGGCGTGGCGATCCTCATCGCCACCTTCGCCGCCCTCGGCATCGAACGCATGCAGGTCTCTGACGGCGCCCTGCGCGAAGGCCTGCTCTACGACCTGATGGGCCGCATCCGCCACGAAGACGTGCGCAGCCGCACCATCAACGTGCTGAAGGAGCGCTACAACGTCGACAAGGAACAGGCGCAGCGGGTCAACGACACCGCCACCTATTGCCTGCACCAGGTGATGCAGGCCTGGAAGCTGGAGGAGGAGTGCGCCGCCAACCTGCTGGAATGGGCCGCGCGGCTGCACGAAATCGGCTTGGCCGTGGCCCATAGCGGCTACCACAAGCACGGCGCCTACCTGCTGGAATTTTCCGACATGCCCGGCTTCTCGCGCCAGGAACAAAAGGCCCTTTCCGCCCTGGTACGCAGCCACCGCCGCAAGTTCTCCCCCGCGGTATTCCGCGTCCTGCCGGAGGTGCAGCGCGAGCGCCTCATGCGCCTCGCCGTGCTGCTGCGCCTCGCCGTGCTGCTGCACCGCAGCCGTGCCGACGTCGCCCTGCCGCCGTTCCACATGGAGGCCGACGGCAAGGCCCTCACCCTGCGTTTCCCCGCCGGCTGGCTGGAGCTGCATCCGCTGACCCAGGCCGATCTGGCGCAGGAAGCGGAGGTGGTGAAGGAAGGGAAGTTCAAGCTGGTGTTCGAATAAGACGCTTCAATTCTTTTTGCCCTTGCCATAGAGTTGCCGCAGTTCTTCCTTGGCCTGTTCCAGAGTTGCATGTTGCTCTGCCGGCAGGTTCTTCCCTGCGCGGTTGATGTAGAAGTTGAGCATGGACATGGCGGAGCGGAAGGGGGATGTCTTGCGGCGGGTGCTGGCGTCGGCGGAGCGCTTGAGGGAGAGGGCGATGGCGCACGGATCGTGCAGGGAGAACACCCCCTCTTCGAGATCGAGCGCATTGCTGTGCTCGGTGACCTGCTGCGACCAGCGCCTGTCTTCCGTCTTGGCCATTTGCTGCGTGCTCCGCACGGCTTTGGTGGATAAGCGCAGCGCATCCACCAGGGCAGGCAGAGTCACTCCAGATTCATGCCGCTGATATCTGATGGGGGATTGCTGCCCCAATCCGGCTCATACCACCCCTTGGCAACGGTTGCGCGAAATGATGACCAGGGCCAGTCGGCCGGCCGCGCAACGAGGCCGTGCTTTACTGGATTGTAGTGGATGTAGTCCATGTGTCTGTGCCAATCGACTTCGTCGCGGATGGTGTGTTCCCAGAAGCGGCGTTGCCATATGGGCAGGTCGTACTGCGGAGCCATGTGGCGTGATACGTGTTTCTTGATTTCGCGCCAACGTCCCGAGTAGTCGGCATCTCCGGGCGGAAGCCGCCACAGGCAGTGCAGGTGGTCTGGCAGTATGACCATGGCGTCGACATGGAGCGGACGGGCGCGCATCACTGCGCGGAATGCCTGGCGCAGAAGTTCCAGCTGTTCGTCGGTCGGTGAATATGGCCCGGCGTTGGTGGGTGACAACGGTGAAGAAATAGTTGCCGCCAGGTATGCGGCTGCGGCGGTAGTTGCTCATGATCGCGCCCCTCCCTGGGCGCTCCTGCGCACGCGACATACCATCTGTCCATGAACATAAGGCAGGATGCCGGTGGATTTCCCTCCCGCGTGTCGGGCGTCGCGCGGTTCTAGGTCGTTCCCACCAGTTCCTGGAACAGGCGCAGCTGGGCCGAGCGAGGTTCCTCGCCTTCGGCGGGGATGACGTGGCGATAGCTGCCGTCGGCGGCCAACTCCCAGGCCTGGGTGTTGTCTTCCAGGTAATAGCCCACTTCGCGCAGGACGCGCTTGCGCAGGTCCTTGTGGTCCACCGGGAAGCAGGTTTCCACGCGTTGCAGCAGGTTGCGGTCCATCCAGTCGGCACTGGAGAGGAACACTTCTTCCTTGCCGTCGTTCTGGAAGAAGAACACGCGGGTGTGTTCGAGGAAGCGGCCGACGATGGAGCGCACACGGATGTTGTCTGACACGCCGGGAACGCCGGGACGCAGGCAGCAGATGCCGCGCACGATGAGGTCGATCTCCACGCCGGCCTGGGAGGCGGTGTACAGCGCCTGGATCACCTGGCGTTCCACCAGCGCATTCATCTTGGCGATGATCCGCGCCGGCTTACCGTTGCGCGCCAGCTCGGCTTCGCGCTCGATGCGATCCAGCAATCCCTTGTGCAGGGTGAAGGGCGCTTGCAACAGCTTGCGCTGCTTGCCGAAGCGGCCCAGGCTGGTGAGCTGGAGGAACAGCTGGTGCACGTCCTCGCCCAGTTCCGGATCGGAGGTGAGCAGGCCGTAGTCGGTGTAGATGCGCGCAGTGCGCACGTGGTAGTTGCCGGTGCCGAGATGGACGTAGTGGCGCAGGTGGCCGTTCTCGCGCCGCACCACCAGCAGCATCTTGGCGTGGGTCTTGTAGCCGACCACGCCGTACACCACGTGGGCGCCGGCTTCCTGCAAGCGGTTGGCCAGGGCGATGTTGGCTTCCTCGTCGAAGCGGGCGCGCAGTTCCACCACCACGGTGACTTCCTTGCCGCGCCGCGCGGCGTCCACCAGCGCGTCCACCACCAGCGACTGCGGGCCGGTGCGATACAGGGTCTGCTTGATGGCGAGCACGTAGGGATCGTTGGCGGCCTGGCGCAGCAGGTCGAGCACCGGCACGAAGGATTCGAACGGATGATGCAGCAGCAGGTCGCCGTCGTTGATGGCCTGGAAGATGTTGGTGCCGGTGCCGAGCCGCGCCGGCAGGGTGGAGGTGAACGGCGCGTATTTCATTTCCGGCCGATCCACCATGTCGGGCAGGGCCATCAGGCGGTTGAGGTTCACCGGGCCGTTGACCGAATACAGGTCCGCGTCCTTCAGGCCGAAGTGGGTGAGCAGGAAGTTGGCCAGGTCGGCCGGGCAGTTGTCCGCCACCTCCATGCGCACCGCGTCGCCATAGCGCCGCGCCGGCAGCTCGCCTTCCATCGCGCGCAGCAGGTCGTCCACTTCCTCCTCGTCGACGAACAGGTCGGAGTTGCGCGTGATGCGGAATTGGTAACAGCCCAGCACCTTCATGCCCGGGAACAGGTCGTCGACGTGGGCGTGGATCACCGAGGAGAGGAACACGTAGTCGTGCGGTCCGCTGCCGGCACTTTCCGGCAGCTGGATCAGGCGCGGCAGCGCACGCGGCGCCTGCACCACGGCCATGCCGCTGGAACGGCCGAAGGCGTCCTTGCCCTTGAGGGAGACGATGAAGTTGAGGCTCTTGTTGAGAATGCGCGGGAAGGGATGGGCGGGGTCCAGTCCGAGCGGCGACAACACCGGCATCAGTTCGTGTTCGAAGTAATCCTTGACCCAGGCAACCTGCTGATCGTTCCAGTCGGTGCGGCGCACGAAGCGGATGCTGTTCTGCTCCAGCGTCGGAATCAGCACGTCGTTGAGGACGCGGTACTGTTCCGCCACCAGTTCGTGGGCGCGCAGGCTGATGTGGTTCAGCACTTCCTGCGGCGTCATGTTTTCCGGGCCGGTGAGGGCGGTGCGCGACACCTCCTTCTGTTTCAGGCCGGCGACGCGGATTTCGAAGAACTCGTCCAGGTTGCTGCTGGAGATGCAGAGGAAGCGCAGGCGCTCCAGCAGGGGGACGGTTTCGTCCTTGGCCTGTTCCAGCACGCGGCGGTTGAATTCCAGCAGGGACAGTTCGCGGTTGATGTAAAACTCGGGTTGGGAAAGGTCGATGCTCATAATTGTCCGTGGATGGACGGAATGCTGCGGCGCAGGGTGCGCGGGAGCCTGTCCGTCGGCGTTGATCCAAATGTTGCCATTACACTAACAGAATGTGACAGGGCGGTGACAGGGTGGTTCCGGATAAATGCGCCGGGAAGGCGTCAGGCGGGGATGGCCTGCAACAGAGCCTCGACCTCGGCGGCTGGCACGGGGCGATGGAACAGGAAGCCCTGGGCCTGGCGGCAGCGGTGGTTGATCAGTACGGCGCGCTGGGCCTCCGTTTCCACCCCTTCCGCCACCAGGGTCAGCCCCAGTTCGTCGCACAGGCCGACGGTGGCACGCAGGATGGCGCGGCTGACCGGCGCCTGCACCACGTCGGTGATGAAGGAGCGATCCAGCTTGAGGGTGTCGACGGGCAGGCGACGCAGGTAGTTGAAGGAGGAGTAGCCGGTACCGAAGTCGTCCAGCGCGATATGAAAGCCGTCGCGGCGCAGTTCCCCCAGCCGGGCTGCGGCGGTTTCGATGTCGCCGAGAAATACCTGCTCGGTGATCTCCAGCTCCAGCAGCTCGGGGGGACAGCCGCTGTCGTCGATGCCGCTGCGCAGCCGCTGCCAGAAGTCGAGGTCGGTGAACTGGCGCGGCGAGATGTTGATGGCCACGGGCACGGCGCAGCCGAGCAGGCGCCAGCGGGCGATGTCGTTCAGCACATGTTCCAGTATCTGCTTGCCCAGTTCGGCGATCTGTCCGGTTTCTTCGGCGATGGGGATGAACTGTCCGGGCGGCACCAGCCCCTGCTGCGGATGCTGCCAGCGGGCGAGGGCTTCGAGGGCGACGATGCGGCCGCTCTCCAGGTCGACCTTGGGCTGGTAATGGGGCAGGAATTCGGCATGTTGCAGGGCGCGGTGGATGTCGCTCTCGATGTTGACGAAGTGCGCCGCCTCGCGGCTGTAGTCGGCGTGGTAGGCGGCAATCTTCGCCTGTCCCGAACGCTTGGCGCGGTACATGGCGGTGTCGGCATTGCGGATCAGGGTAGCGCTGTCCGTGCCGTCCTCGGGGTGGCAGGCCACACCGACGGTGCCGCTGATATGCAGTTCGCTGCTGTTGAGGATGAGCGGGCGTTCGATCTCGCCGAGCAGGGTGCGGGCGAAGTCCAGTGCAGCGCTTCGATCCTGTGCCCGTGGCAGCAGGATGACGAATTCGTCACCGCCGAAGCGGCACAGCAGTGCATCGGGCGGGCAGACCGCCTGGAGACGGCGGCCGACCAGTCGCAGCAGTTCGTCGCCGAAGGCATGACCCAGGCTGTCGTTGATGTTCTTGAAGCGGCTCAGGTCGAGGAACAGGACGGCGAAGTGTTCCTGTGCCGCGATACGCTCGTTGATCCGCAGTTCCAGCAGCCGGCGGTTGGGCAGGTCGGTGAGCGGGTCGTAGTGGGCCATGCGCTGGATGTGCGCCTGATCCGCCTTGTTCTGGGTGATGTCGATGTTGGTGGAGCGCACGCCGATCTGCTGGCCCTGGTCGTCATATACCGGGGCGCAGATGTGGGTGAACCAGCGGGTTTCGCCGCTCCTGGTGAGCAGGCGCAGGTCGAAGCTTTCCGGGTCGCCCCGATCGTTGATGTGATGGATGTGGCTGGTCCAGCGTGCGCGGTCGTCCGGGTGGATCAGCCGATCCATCAGGTTGGGCTGGTTCAGAAAGTCGTCCTGGCTGTAGCCGGTGAAGGCGGCGCAGGACGGCGAGACGTATTCGTAGTGGCCGTCGACTCGGCGCAGGTAGGTGAACTCCTGGGCGATGTCGACGATGGCGCGGAACTCAAGCGACTTCTGCCGCAGACGCCGGCGCAGCACGGCGACCCGGCCAAACAGCGAGCCGACGATCAGGGTGACGAAAGCGGGAACGATGACGAAGCGGGGATGGAATTCCTCATAGATGAAGATGATCTGCACGATTACTGCGCTGGTGAGCACTGCCGCCACCAGCAGCAGGCTGCGGGCGTAGATCGGCCAGTCCGGCCGCTGCCTGGCTTCCATCCTTTGTTTACCCCCCCCTTTTTTATGCTGTTTTTTGTCCGCGTCTTGCCGCGCGTTGTTTTGTTGCAGCATATACCCGGCCGGTCGTGCCGGGCAAATGGCGGCTCAGGGAGCAGGCGGAGGGGCCGACGGTTCGCGGTAGTATTCGGCGGGCGTCTTGTCCACCAGGGTCTGCATCGCGGCGTCGATCATGTTGCCCAGCGCCTTCTCCACCGGGGTGTTCTCGAACACGCTGAGCAGGCCGGGCAGGCGCACGTAGCCGTGACGGGACGACAGCACGCCGGCCCAGGCGGCGCCGAACTTGCGCGCCTTGCCTTCCACCGCCACGGCGGCGACGATGCGGCCGGTGGCCACGTCGATGACGCGCAGGTCCATCATGGCCGAGGCGGTACGCATCTCCACGTCCACCACGCCCCAGTTTCTGCGGTCGTTGCCCAGCGGCACCGGGATGGGAAAGGCGATGCCGCCGTTCTCGCCGGCGTCGAAGCCGGTGAGCGCGCCCACCAGCAGCAGGTCCACGCCTTCCAGCTGATCCAGCGGCAGGTTGGTTTGATCACCGGCGCGATGCGAGGCGGCGAATTCCTGCTCCACCATCACGTCGTTGAGATGCTCGCGTTCCAGCACGATGTAGCGGCCGCTCTGGAATACCGCGGTGGTGAGCAGGTCGCGCACGCCGCCGAGGAAGTCCTGCGCCGACATGGCGCTGTCGTCGCCGAGCAGCAGTCCGAGGCGGCTGGCGAGGGAGTTCTCACCGCTGGTGTTGTCGGCGATGCGGCCCACGGCGATGCGTGCCTTGGGGCCGTCATAGCGTTCGGCCTGCGCTGCGCCGATGCCGAGGCCGCCGCCGCGCGTGACGTCGGCGCTGGAGCTGCACCCGGCGAGCAACGCGGCGCATAGAAAAACGAACGAGCGGAGGTAAAGGCTCATATGAGATAGCGGCCCGCAAATGAACGCGAATGGACGCAAATTGAACCGACAGTCGTCAAGGGCGTGCCACACCGACTCTGATGTGCGATTTGCGTTGATTTGTGTTCATTCGCGGACTCTGTCTTTCGTCTACAGTTTGGTGGCGACGATGTGCTTGACCGCCGCCTCGATGCACTGGCGCATGGCCTTTTCCATCGGCGATTTGGCCCAGGCGCCGAGGCCGATGGGCAGCGGGCTGGTGGTGAACACGAAGCCGACGCCGGCGGTGCCGGAGGTTCCTTCGACGGTGGTGGCGTTGACCACGCGGCCGGTGGCGGCGTCGACGATGCGGATGTTGATGGCGACGCAGGCCTCCTTGGCGCCGATGAGCAGCAGCGAGCCGCCGCGGCAGTTGGGCTCGAATTCGGTGACCGCGCCGTAGATCAGCAGTTCGGCGCCTTCCAGCTCGCCTTTGGCGGCGACGGTCTCGCGCTTGAAGCGGCCGGTGTCGCCCAGGTTCTGTTCCTGCATCACCTCCTCCAGGCGCTCGCGCTCCAGCACGATGACGGCGTTGGAGTTGAACAGCGAATCGGTGAGCATCTGCGACATGCCGCGGCCCACGTCGCCGTAGCCGCCCTTGGCCGCCTTGTACTCGAAGGCCTTCACCGCGACGCGCTTTTTCGGCCCCATGGCGGGTTCCCCCTGGGCCTGGGCGATGGTGGGACCGCCGCTGCTGCTGCTAACCACGGTGGCGGAGCTGCAGCCGACCAGCAGGGCGGCGATGAGGGACAGCAGGGAAAAGGCATGCAGGCGGGTGGACATGACGGACTCCTTGGCAACGATGCGTGGGGCTAGCTTGCGCTAACTATATAGTTGGGGCGGGGCGGCGGCCAGCGCGGCAGATCGGCCCCGGACACGATGGGCTGCTAGAATACCGGCCCCTGCTTCCACCGACTGTTGCCGTGTCCACAACTCTCGAACAACTCCAGGCCGCCATCGGTGAGTGCATGCTCACCGACCGCACCGAGCTGCTGCGCCGCTGGCAGGGGCTGCGCCGCCGTGCGCGCGAGGGCAAACCCTACGACCGCGGCCTGGCCGAACTGGAGACGGCGCTGGCCGCGGCGCGGACGCGGGCCGAACAGCGCGCCGCGCGGCGGCCGGCGGTCAGCTACCCGGAGGAGCTGCCGGTCAGTGCGCGGCGCGCGGACATCGCCGCCGCCATCGCCGCCCATCAGGTGGTGGTCATCGCCGGCGAGACCGGTTCGGGCAAGACCACCCAGCTGCCCAAGATCTGCCTGGAGCTGGGCCGCGGCGTTACGGGACTCATCGGCCACACCCAGCCGCGGCGCATCGCCGCCCGCTCGGTGGCCACGCGCATTGCCCAGGAGCTGAACACGCCTCTGGGCCAGGCGGTGGGCTACAAGGTGCGGTTCACCGACCGCACGTCGTCGCAGAGTTACGTCAAGCTGATGACTGACGGCATCCTGCTGGCCGAGGTGCAGGGCGACCGCGACCTGCTGGCCTATGACACGATCATCATCGACGAGGCCCACGAACGCAGCCTCAACATCGACTTCCTGCTCGGCTACCTGAAGCAGCTGCTGCCGCGCCGCCCCGATCTCAAGCTGATCATCACCTCGGCCACCATCAACACCGAGCGCTTCTCGCAATTCTTCGGCGGCGCGCCGGTGCTGGAGGTGTCGGGCCGCACCTACCCGGTGGAGGTGCGCTACCGGCCGCTGGCGGGCGAGGATGAGGACAGCCGCGACCGCGACCTGCCGCAGGCCATCGTCGAGGCCCTGGACGAGGTGGCGCAGCTCCATCCCCTGGGCGACGTGCTGGTGTTCCTGCCCGGCGAGCGCGAGATCCGCGAAATGGCCGAGGTGCTGCGCAAGCACCGCCTGCCCCATGCCGAGGTGGTGCCCCTGTTCGGCCGCCTCTCGGCCGCCGAACAGGACAAGGTGTTCCAGCCCCACGGCGGCCGCCGCATCGTGCTGGCCACCAACGTGGCGGAAACCTCGCTCACCGTGCCGGGCATCCGCTTCGTCATCGATTCGGGACTGGCGCGCATCAGCCGCTACAGCCCGCGCACCAAGGTGCAGCGCCTGCCCATCGAGGCCGTCTCCCAGGCGGCAGCCAACCAGCGCGCCGGCCGCTGCGGCCGCGTCGCCAGCGGCGTGTGTATCCGTTTATATAGCGAAGAGGATTTCACCGGCCGCCCGCTCTACACCGACCCGGAGATCTGGCGCACCAACCTCGCCTCGGTGATCCTGCAGATGGGCGCCCTGGCCCTGGGCGAGGTGGAGGACTTTCCCTTTCCCGACCCGCCCGACAGCCGCGCCATCGGCGACGGCTTCCAGCTGCTGCACGAACTGGGCGCTGTGGACAGGCAGCGCCGCGTCAGCGACATCGGCCGCAAGCTGGCGCGCCTGCCGCTGGACCCGCGCCTCGGCCGCATGCTGCTCGCCGCCGAGCGCGAGGGCAGTCTGCATGAAGTGATGATCATCGCCAGCGCACTCACCGTGCAGGACCCGCGCGAGCGGCCGCTGGAGGCGCAGCAGCAGGCCGATCAGAAGCACGCCCGTTTCAACGACGCCGAGCCGAAGTCGGACTTCCTCGCCTGGCTCAAGCTGTGGGCCTATTACCACGAGCAGGCGCGCCACCTGTCGCAGAGCAAGCTGCGCGCCCTGTGCCGCGCCGAATTCCTGTCCTACGTGCGCCTGCGCGAGTGGCACGACATCCACGGCCAGCTCATGGCGCTGGTGAACGAGTTGAAACTGCGCGTCAACGAAGAGCCCGCCGATTACGGCGCCATCCACCGCGCCCTGCTGACCGGCCTGCTCGGCAACGTGGCTCTGAAGGGCGAGGACAAGCAATTTCTCGGCACGCGCAACATCAAGCTCAACATCTTCCCCGGCTCCAGCCAGTTCAAAAAGCCGCCCAAGTGGATCATGGCCGCCGAGCTGGTGGAGACCGCCAAGCTGTATGCGCGCAGCGTGGCCGCCATCGAGCCGGAATGGCTGGAGCCGCTGGCGCGGCATCTGGTCAAGCACAACTACTTCGAGCCCCACTGGGAGAAGAAGAGCGCCCAGGTGTCCGCCTACGAACGCGTCACCCTGTACGGCCTGCCCATCGTCGAAAAGCGCCGCGTCAACTATGGCCCCATCGATCCGGCGCTGTCGCGCGAGCTGTTCATCCGCCACGCCCTGGTGGAAGGGGAGTTCCAGACCCGTGCGCCGTTCTTCGCCCACAATCGCCAGCTGGTGGCCGAGGTGGAGGAGCTGGAGGCCAAGGCGCGCAAGCGCGACATCCTGGTCGATGAGCAGGTGCTGTTCGAGTTCTACGATGCGCGCCTGCCGCAGGGCATCTACAGCGGCAAGAGCTTCGAGCAGTGGCGCGGGCAGGCCGAGCGCGACGACCCACGGCTGTTGTTCCTCACCCGCGAGGCGCTGATGCAGCACGCCGCCGGCGCGGTGACGGCGAACCAGTTCCCCGATGCCCTGCACTGCGGCGGCCTGGTGGTGAAGCTGGATTATCACTTCGAGCCGGGCCACCCGGCCGACGGCGTCAGCGCCGTCATTCCGTTGGCCGCGCTGACCCAAGTGGGTGCGCAATGCTTCGACTGGCTGGTGCCGGGCCTGCTCAAGGACAAGCTCATCGCCCTGATCAAGACCCTGCCCAAACAGCTGCGGCGCAACTTCGTACCGGCGGTGAATTTCGCCGAGGCGCTGCTCGGTGTGTTGCAGCCGGGCGCGGAACCGCTGCTCGATGCGCTGGGCCACCAGCTCAAGCGCATGAGCGGGATCGAGATTCCCGCCGCTGCCTGGCAGGTGCAGGAACTGCCGCCGCACCTGCGCATGAACTTCCGCGTGGTGGACGAGCGCGGCAAGGTGCTGGGCGAAGGGCGCGACCTGGCTGCTTTGCAGGACGAGCTGTCGGGCAAGGTGCGTCACACCCTGACCCAGGCGGTGCCGAAGAAGCAGGAAACAACCCTCGAACGCGACGGCCTCACCGATTGGGACTTCGATGTGCTGCCGGCGAACATCGAGGTGCAGCGCCACGGCCTCACCCTGCGCGCCTGGCCGGCGCTGGTGGAGCAGGGCGAGTCGGTGGCGATCCGCCTGTACGAATCGGAAGAGGCGGCGCAGCGCGCCCAGCGTGATGGCCTGCTGCGCCTGTTCCTGCTGCGGGCGCGGGAGAAGACGAAGTACCTGCGCAGGAACCTGCCCGGCATCAACACGATGTGCATGCACTACGCGGCGATCGGCGGCTGCGAGGAACTGAAGGACGAACTGGTCAGCGCCATCTGCCGCGAAGCTTTTCTCGGCGTCGAACCGTGGCCGCGCACGCGCGATGAGTTCGCGCAGCGCCTGGCGGAGGGCGAGGCGCGCCTGCTGGAGACGGGCCAGCGCCTGTGCGCCGCGCTGGGCGAGGCGCTGGCTGTGTTCCACGCGGTGAACAAGAAGCTCAAGGGCAATATCGCTCCGGCGCTGCTGCCGGAGCTGAACGACATCAGGGCACAGTTGCAGTACCTCATCTACCGCCATTTCGCGTTGCACACGCCCTATAACTGGCTGCTGCAATACCCGCGTTATCTCAAGACGGCGCAGGCGCGGCTGGACAAGTGCGGCCGCAACCCGGTGCGCGAGCGGGAAAACCGCCTGGCGCTGGAACAGCTGTGGCAGCCGTTGCAGGCCCGCAGCGAGCGCGGCGCGCTCAGCCCGGCGCAGGAAGAGTTCCGCTGGCTGCTGGAGGAACTGCGCGTCTCGCTCTACGCGCAGGAGCTCAAGACAGTGCAGCCGGTGTCGGTGGTGCGGCTGGAGAAGCTGTGGAAGGAGTTGCGCTGATCAATGTAGGGTGCGCACCCTACATCGGGTCTCGTCAGCATCGGCGTAGACGGTGCCCAGGCGCAGAGCCGAACGTGTCCGCGATGACGTGTCGGTGCAGCCGGAGCATCGTCCGGCACGATCTTCGGTAGGATGGGTAGAGTGCAACGAAACCCATCGTGATTTCGATTGGGCACCATGATGGGTTTCGTTGCACTCTACCCATCCTACAACTGCGGTTCAGGGCGGCGGTCGCATGTCGCGGTGGGGAATGGCATTTCGTTGGATGAGTTGCAGCGTCGCCCCATCGCGCTCACCGTCGTAATACTTGTCCAGGGCGCGGGCAAAGATGTCATCGCCGCTGACCCGGTCGAACAACGTCAGTGATGAATGCAGCTTGAGCACGTCAGGATAACCGAAGATGTCTTCCGCCGAGCGTCCTTCCAGCCCCAGCAGGATAGTCACGCATTCCCGCAGCCTCTCTCCCAGCAGCGGATGTGCCAGATAGGCGCGCGCCTCGTCCAGCGATTTGATGGCGTAGTGCTGTGCCGTTGCGCTGCGGCCCAGTCCCTCCAGCTGCGGCAAGATGAACCACATCCAGTGGCTGCGTTTCTTTCCCGCGCGCAGTTCGATCAGAGCTTCTTCGTATGTCCATTCCTGCGCGCGGATGAACCTGTCCAGCCGATAGCGATCCTCGATCATCTTTGTGATCCTGCTGCCGTGTTCTGAAGGTGCAGGGTAAGAGTAGAGCAAGGCTCAATCGTGCGCTTACCAACCCCACATACTTACGCCCAGCCATACGGCCAAGGCTGCGCATGCAAGACACAGTACGGCCAGCCACAGCGGACGCAGCGCGGCAGCGGCACCGGGCGGCACGCGGTCGGCGGGTTTGCGGCCGCTGATCATGGCGCGCACCAGGTCGTCGCCGTGAACGAAACGGTGGAAGGCCAGCGCGGCGAGGTGCAGGACCACCAGGCCGAGGAGAACGTAAAAGCCGAGACGGTGGATGCTGGACAGCAGGGCGGCGGTATCGGACGGCACCAGGAAGTTGAGCGGGCCGGAGACGATGATGTCGTCGGTGGCGAACAGGCCGGCCACGGCCTGGGTCAGCAGCACGGCGAGCAGGGCCAGCACCGACCAGCCGCCGGCGGGGTTGTGGCCCAGGGTGGGACGGTGATTACGCAGATAGTGCAGCACGGTGCGCGGCCCGCTGACGAAGTCGGCGAAGCGGGCGGTGGAACTGCCGACGATCCCCCACAGCAGGCGGAACAGCAGCAGGGTGAGCAGGGCGTAGCCGTTCCAGCTATGCCAGGTCAGGGTCACGTCGCCGAATTCATGGCTGAGCCAGGCGCCGGCCACCAGCAGCACCAGCAGCCAGTGGAACAGCCGGGTGGGCAGATCCCAGACGGGAATGTCGCGGGTTTGTTTCATGTCGCTATGGCGCTTAGGGTGAATGCGTAATGCTGAATTTCACCAGGTTTGCCGCATACGGCAGTTATTCTCGCCAAGGCGCGAAGCACGCCAAGAAAGACATGGTAAAGGTGGCCAGACTCGAAGTACCAGGCGTGGCATGCTTATACCTCGCTTTCTTTGCGTTCTTGGCGTCTTGGCGAGAGTTCCCCGGGTTTACTTCTTGCGGAAGTCGTCGTGGCAGGCCTTGCAGGACTCGCCCAGCTTTTTGTAGGCGCCCATCACCTCTTTGGTGTCGCCCATCTGGGTGGCATCGGACAGGGCAGTGGCGGCGGCGAAGGCGTTCTGGCCGGCCTCGCGGAATTTCTCCGGCTGGGTCCAGATTTCCGCGCGGGCCTTGGTCTCGCCCTTGTCGCTGCCGGCGGGGTAGGCGTTGCCCATGTGCTTCAGGGCTTCGACGATGGCTTCGGCGTGGTACGTCGTCTGGCCCTTGGCCTCGTGGCCCAGGAACAGGATCGCCTTGAGGGAGGTCATGTGACCGGCGACGGTCTTGTAGATGCCCTGGCGATGCACGATGTAGGGATTGGTTTCGTCGGCCGCGGCCGGGAGGGTGAAGGTGCTGGCAAGCGCGCCGGCAATGGCGCATCCAATCATAGTGAGGCGCTTCATAAGTGCTTATCTCCTTGCATTGATATTGTTGAGCGCGCCGGGTTCAAACCCGACGGGCCAATAGAGTAGCAGCGTGCGGAAAAGTTCGCGCCGGATTGGCGACCACCTTCGCATTTCTTTGCATTCCCGGTGCGGCGGCGAACGCCGCCGCCGGGTCAGAGGCTGACGGCTCCCCACAAAATTACGATCTAAAACAATAGGTTATGAATTAGAGGGTAGACATGCAAGGCGAGAAATGATCTTTTTGTAGTCGCCAAACAAACAAAAG
>Ga0299912_10000292_pt1 | contig 45743 bp, 32 predicted proteins | sample RVTome_2_FD_207667 | JGI IMG/M metagenome (GOLD analysis project Ga0299912, IMG submission 207667) | Soil microbial communities from uranium-contaminated site in the Upper Colorado River Basin, Wyoming, United States - RVT95D214 (version 2) ... | reverse complement strand
CTTCGGCCACATGCAGCGACACCCCCAGCAGGTCGGCATACACCGTCAATTGCGCCGCCGCCCCGATGCGGTAGGCATCGGCCGCGACCAGCGCCACCTCGCCGGCGCCATGCGCATCCACCCCGCGCGCGGCGAGCTTGGCGAGCGTGGTGGTCTTGCCGGAGCCGGTGGAGCCGACCAGCGCGTAACGTCCGCCGCGCGCCAGCAGGTCGGCTTCGCGCGCCTGCAGCGGCAGGTTGCGGATCAGCACCTGGCGCAGCCAGCGCTGGGCGGCATCCGCGTCGAGCCCGCGCGGCAGGCGCGCGGCCAGGGTACGGGCGAGCGCGCTGCCGAAGCCGGCAGCGAACAGCGTCTGCATCAGCGCCACCCGCGCCGGATCGCGCCGCCGCCCCGCACCCCAGGCAAAGCCGGCCAGCTGGTTCTGCAGCATGCCGCGCAGGCGCGCCAGCTCGTTGAGGATGCGCGAGCTGCCTGCGCTGTCGGGCGTTTCGCTGATGGCCGGAACCGCCAGCTCGCCGTAGGCGCTGGCCAGAAGTTCGACGCCCTGCGGATGCGGCCGCGTGGACAGCACCACGGCGTCGTCGCCCAGCTCGCGGCGAACCTGCGCCAGACCTTCGCGCGCATTCGCCGCGACGAATACCTGTACGCTCATGCGCCCTCCCCTATCGTGAGTTCCGTCGTCACCTGCACCATTTTATCGGCAGGCACCTCGGCGTAGGCAATCACCGCAAGCCGCGGCAGGTTGCGCCGCAACAGCCGCGACAGCATGGCGCGCAGGCCCGGCGAGGTCAGCAGCACCGGCGGATGGCCTGCGGCTTCCTGCTCGGCCAGCGCGCGTTCGGCCGCGTCGTTCATGGCATCCAGCGTGGCAGGCGACAACAGGGCTTCGCCCTCATCGCCCATTTCGTTCAGCAGGCGGGTTTCGGTTGCAGCGCTCAATCCGATCACATGCAGGGTATCGCTGCCTTCGAACAGGCGGTCGACGATGCTGCGCCCCAGCGCGGCGCGCACGGTTTCCACCAGGTCGTCGATCGCCTGGCTTTTCGGCGCGCGCGCGGCCAGCGTTTCGAACAGGGTGCGGCTGTCGCGGATCGAGACGTTCTCCGCGATCAGCTGCTGCAATATCGCCTGCACGCTGGTCAGCGGCAGATGGCGCGGCGTCACATCCTCGACCAGCCCCGGATGGCTGCGTGCCAGCGTGTCGAGCAGCTGCTGCACCTCGGTTCGCCCCAGCAGTTCCGGCGCATGCTGGCGGAACACGGCCTCGACCTGGCGCGCGATCAGTTCGGCCGTGGTCAGCACGACAAAGCCGCGCAGCTCGGCTTCCTCCTCCCGTCCGGTCTCGATCCAGATGCCGGGCAGACCGGTCAGCGGGTCCACGCCGGGGGCGCCGTCGAGGCGCCCCAGCACGTCGCCCATGTCCACCGCCAGCACCTGGCCGCTGGGCAGTTCGCCGTGCGCCACGTCGACGCCCTTGAGGGTGATGCGGTAAGTGTTGGGCTTGAGGTCGAGGTTGTCGCGCACGCGGACGAGCGGCACCACCAGCCCCATGTCGGTGGCAAAGCTGCGGCGCGCCTCGGTGATTTTTGCCAGCGCGGCACCGCCCTGATTGCGATCGACCAGCGGAATCAGGCGGTAGCCAACTTCAAGCGCCAGCACGTCGACCGGCGGAATGTCTTCCCAGGTGACATCGAGCGGCGCCGTTTCCTCTTCGATCCGTTCCAGCGGTTCGATTTCGAGCACAGCGCGTTGACGGCGCATCAGCCAGAACCCCAGTCCGCCCAGCACCACGGCGATGGTCAGAAAGGCCAGATGCGGCGTACCCGGAATCATGCCCAGCGAACCCAGCACCGCAGCGGCCACATACAGCGTCTGCGGCCGCCCGAAAACCTGGGTCGAGAACTCGCGCGACAAGTCCTGCTCGCTCGACGCGCGGCTGACCACGATGCCCGCCGCGGTCGAGATGATCAGCGCCGGGATCTGCGTCACCAGGCCGTCGCCCACCGTCAAGAGCGCATAGCGCCCGAGCGCCTCGGTCAGCCCCAGGTCGTGCTGGAACAGCCCGACCAGGACACCGCCGATGAGGTTGACCAGCAGGATGATGATGCCGGCGATGGCGTCGCCGCGAACGAATTTGGAGGCGCCGTCCATCGCGCCGTAGAAATCGGCTTCACGACCGATTTCATGGCGCCGCGTGCGCGCCTCGCTTTCGTTGATGAAGCCGGCGTTGAGATCGGCATCCACCGCCAGCTGCTTGCCCGGCATCGAATCCAGGGTGAAGCGGGCCGCCACCTCGGCGATGCGTCCGGCGCCCTTGGTGATGACGACGAAGTTGATGATGACCAGAATCAGGAACACCACGAAGCCGACGACGTAGTTGCCGCCGACCAGGAAGTTGCCGAAGGACTCGATCACCTTGCCCGCCGCTTCCGGCCCGGTGTGGCCCTGCATCAGGATGATGCGGGTCGAGGCGACGTTGAGCGACAGGCGCAGCAGCGTGGTCAGCAGCAGCACCGTGGGAAACACCGAAAAATCCAGCGGCCGCCGCGAATTCAAGCTCACCAGCATCACGATCATCGCCAGCGCGATATTGAGCGTGAACAGGACGTCGAGCATGAAGGTGGGCAGCGGCAATATCATCATTGCCAAAATCAGCAGCACCAGCATCGGCACCGCCAGCCGGTTCACCGGCATGCCCATCACCATCACGCCCTGCGCATTCATCCGATCACCTCGTCAACATGCCGTCCCTGCCCTGCCTGCTGCTGGCGGCTACGCAATTGTGCGCGCATTTCCGGGCTACCCTCGGCTTCGCGCGCCTCGGCCACCACCTCCTGCCAGGTCATCGCGTGGCGGCGCAGATAGCGCCACCAGCGCCAGCCCGCGTCCAGCGCCGCCGCCAGCGCCAGCGCCGCCGCCAGCGCCAGCACGCCGCGTCCGATCCAGCCGGCCGTCTCGCTGCCGGTCTGACCCTGCAGTTCCGGCCAGCCATCGGCCAGCGCCCAGCCCACCGCAGCGGCGGCAAGCGCCAGCTTCAGCAACGCCCGCGTTCCGTCGAACCAGGCATCAGCCGAAAGCAGCCGGGAAAAGGGCTTGAAAGGATTGGCGCGCGTCAGGTCGACCTGCGCCGCCTGGGGCGCATACACCCAGCCCGAAAGCAGCATCGGCGCCACCAGCGCCGCGACAAAAATGGCGGCCAGCACCGGCAGCACCGCCCACAGCGCCGACTGCGTCGCTTCGAGAAAGGGGGGGGAAAGCGGCTGCGCCGCGTGAACCAAAGCGGCCTTGATCAGGCCCTGCAAGGCATCGAACAGACGCGGCGCCTGCCAGGTCAGCACCCCCAGCGCCGACAGCAACACCACCCACGCGGTGAGTTCGGCAGAACGCGGCACATCGCCCGCGCTGCGCGCCTCTTGCAGGCGCCGCGGACTCGCGGGTTCAGTACGGGAAAGATCAGACTCCTCGGCCATGCTCGTCTCGAATTTTGAGGGAGTCTAGCACGAGGCGGGAATGGGTTTTATGCGGTTGAAACAGCAGGCGCCTGCGGTTTCATGGCAGGCCTTTGAATGAGTCGGGCAGCGCGCGCCTGGCAGCGAGTTCGGATATCTGCGAGATGTGGCGATCGGCCATGAACGACCATCACCAAATTCATCGCTCCCTCAAACTCTCGCTGGTCACCTGCATCAGTGGACTCAGGAAATACTCGATCACTCGCCGCTTGCCCGTCTTGACCTCGACCGTCACCGCCATGCCCGGGGTGAGCCGCACTGTCTTGTTCTCCACCCGCAACGTATCCCTGGCAAGCTTCACCCGGGTCGAATAGATCAAACCCAGCTTCTCGTCCTGGATGGCGTCCGATGACACCTGGGTGATGGTGCCGCGGATCGTGCCGTACTTAGTGAACGGAAAGGTTTCCACTTTCACTTCGGCATCCTGTCCCGGATTCACGAAGCCAACGTCCTTGTTGGGCAGCATGGCTTCGACTTCGAGCACGTTGTCCTTGGGCACGATCACCATCAAGGGCTGGGCCGGGGTGACGACGCCGCCGACGGTAGTCACCGCCAGTTGCTGTACGGTGCCCGCCACCGGCGCAGTCATGCGCATCAGGCGGCCCCGCTGGTCGGCCTTGACCAGTTCCTGTTGCAGCGACGCAGCCTTTTGTGATGCCAGATTGTGCTGATCCAGCAGTTGCCGCCGTGTTTCAGCGGTGAGGGTCGCTTGCTGCTGCTGCGCCTCGGCCAGGGCAGCACGGATTTCAGCGGCTTTTGAGCGGCTGCTGGCCAGATCCTGTTCCTGTTCGATGCGTGCCTGTTCGCGTTCCAGATAGCCGTGCTGGGAGATGAAGTTTTCTTTCACCAACTTCTGATAATCCTGTGCGCGCTGGCGGGCGATGGGAGCGGTCTGTTCGAGTTTGACGACCTGATCCTGGGTAGCCTGGAGCTCGGCCCGGCGGCGCGCGATCTCGGCCTGCAATTGCAGCTGGCGCGCCTGGTATTCCTGGTATTGGCCGGAAGTCTGGCTTTGCTCGGCGAGCAGGCGGGCGGGGTCTGCGCCGTCTAGCGGTTGCAGCCTGGGTGGCGTGCCGCTCGCCAATGCCGCAAGCAGGGCTTCTGCGCGCAGCGCTTCCAGTCGCGCAGTCAGGGCTTCGTTGCGCAGCCGGTCGCTGTCGGCGGTGGCGGTGGTGGCATCGAGCTCGATCAGTACCTGCCCCAGCGTGACTTCCTGCCCGTCGCGCACATGGATCGCCTTGACCACGGCAGTTTCCAGCGGTTGGATGACCTTGGTGCGATCGTTGGGGATGATCTTTCCGACTGCGGTGGCGACCACATCGATGCGGCCAAAGACGGCCCACAGGACCGCAATCAGGGCGAAGACAATGATCAGCCACAGCGTAATGCGGGGTGCGGGGTGTACCGGCGTGTCGCGCAAGGCCAGCGCGGCGGGCAGGAACTGGGCTTCGTGGGGTTGCAGTTCGGGGCTGTCCGTTTCGCGGCGCTGCGACCAGGCGTGACGGAAGATTTTAGCGTAGCGCTTGGTCAGATCGGATAAAGCGTGCAACTTCAGCATGACGTCGACCATTTGCCTAATGGTTTATTTGTACATACAATTTGAATATGCGCATCGAATTCGATACGGCCAAAAATGAACGGAACATCCGGGAGCGCGGCCTGTCGTTTGAAGAGTCGGCAGCGTTCGATTTCGAAACCGCCGCATATTTGAAAGATGAGCGGAAGGAATATGGCGAAGAACGCATCATCGCCGTGGGTTACCTCAACAGACGGCTGCATGTCCTGTGCTTTGTGGTGATTACAGACGGAATCCGGGTGATCAGTTTTCGCAAGGCAAATTTGAGAGAGGCAGACAAACATGGCAAAGCGCTCACCCTTGACCACTAAATCCGGCGAAGTCCGAGAGCTGACCGAAGAAGACTTCAAGCAGGCAGTCCCCTTCTCCGCTCTGCCCGAATCCCTACGCAATACGCTGTCGCGCCGTCCGCGTGGCCCCCAGAAAACACCGGTCAAGGAACGCATCACGATCCGCCTCTCGCCCGATGTGGTGGAACCGTTTCGCGCCACCGGCGACGGCTGGCAGACCCGGCTCGATGCCGCACTGAAGGACTGGCTTAAAACCCACACGCCCACCTGAATGCTCATCCCGCCTGCAGCCGATGCAGACGGGAGTAGTGCCCCGCTTCGTGCTGCAGCAATTCCGCGTGCGTCCCGGCCTCGACGATCTGCCCGTGATCCATCACCAGGATGCGGTTGGCGTTACGGACTGCTGACAACCGGTGGGCAATAATAATGACGGTGCGACCTTGGCAAATGGCCTGCATGTTCTGCTGGATGATGCGCTCCGATTCGTAATCCAGCGCGCTGGTGGCTTCGTCAAAGATCAGGATGCGCGGCTCGCTCATCAGGGCACGCGCAATGGCGATGCGTTGGCGCTGGCCACCCGAAAGGGTCGAGCCGTGTTCGCCGACCATGGTGTCGTAGGCTTCCGGCAGTTCCAGGATGAATTCATGCGCGCCGGCCAGCTTGGCCGCCTGGATCACCTGCTCCAGCGGCGCCCCGGGGTCGGCCAGCGCAATGTTCTCGCGCAAGGTCCGGTTGAACAGCACGTTCTCCTGCAACACCACCCCAATCTGCCGTCTCAGGCTGGCGGCATCGATGAGCGTCAAGTCCATCCCGTCGATCATGACCCGGCCGCGTTCCGGCACGTACAGGCGCTGGATCAGCTTGGTCAGCGTGCTCTTGCCCGAGCCGGAACGGCCGACGATACCGATGACTTCGCCGGGGGCAATATCGAGACTAATACCTTTGAGCACCTCGGGGGTGTCGGGCCGGTAGCGGAAACTCACCTGGTCGAAGGTGATGCGCCCGGCAATCGGCGGCAGGCTGCTCTTGGCGCCGGCGGCTTCCGTGGGCGCATTGAGGATATCGCCCAGCCGTTGCACCGAAATGCCGGTCTGCTGGAAGTCCGTCCATAGCTGGGCCAGCCGCATGATGGGCTGCGCCACACGGGCGGCCAGCATGTTGAAGGCGATGAGCTGGCCGACGGTGAGTTGGCCCTCGATCACCAGCTTGGCGCCCAGCCACAGGGTTCCCACAGTCACGAGCTTTCCCACCAGATTGGTGCTTTCATGCGCCAGGGTCGAGAGCGTGGCGGATTTGAAGCCAGCGGACACATAGCTCGCCAGCTGGGTGTCCCAGCGACGCTGCATCTGCGGTTCCACCGCCATGCTTTTGAGGGTGTCGATGCCGGACACGGTCTCGACCAGAAAGGCCTGGTTCTCGGCGCCGCGGTTGAACTTCTCGTGCAGCCGCGCGCGCAGCAGCGGCGTGACCAACAGGGCGATCACGAAATACAGCGGCAGGGACGCCAGCACCACCAGCGTGAGCCAGCCGCTGTAGAACAGCATCACGCCGATGAACACGACCGAGAACAGCACGTCCAGCACCACGGTGATCGAATTGCCGGTGAGGAAGGCGCGGATGTTCTCCAGTTCCCGGACACGGGCGACCGAATCGCCGACGCGGCGTGCCTGGAAGTATCCCAGCGGCAGGTGCAACAGGTGACGGAACAGCCGTGCCCCGAGCTCGACGTCGATACGGCTGGTGGTATGGGCGAACACGTAGCTGCGCAGCCCCGAAAGCACCACTTCGAAGACCGACACCACCAGCAGGCCCACGGCGATGACGTCGAGTGTGGTCAACCCTCTATGCACCAGCACCTTGTCCATCACCACCTGGAAGAACAGCGGCGTGACGAGGGCGAACAGGTTCAACACGAACGAAACCAGCAGCACTTCGTAGAGCAGCTTGCGGTATTTGACGACGGCGGGAATGAACCAGGAGAAGTCGAACTTCGCCATATCGCCGATCATCGAGGCGCGGGAGGTGAAGAGGATGAGCTCGCCGGTCCAGCGTGCCAGCAGTTCCTCGCGCGACACCACCTGTGGCCGCTCGGCCTTGGGGTCATGGATCAGCGCCTTGTCGGCATCGAACCGGGCAAGGATGAAGTACCCGCCTGAACTGTCCACCGCCATAGCAGGGAGCGGGGTACGATCCAGCCGGTCGATTATGGTCTTGACCGGCTTGGCCTGTAAGCCAAGGTGCTTGGCGGCGAGCAGGATTTCGGTTTTGCAGAACACGTCGCCGGATGCCTTGAACTGATGCGCGAGCTGGTCGGAATCGGCGGCGATCTGGTGAAAGCGTGCGAGCATGACCAGGCAGGTCAGGCCGGTATCTAGCGCGACGGCGTGCGGGGATTCTTGTTCTGTCATAGGCAACTCAACGTGGGAGTGAGAACCTCCACTGCCTTGCTTCCCGTGGGAGGCAAGGCGTGGGGAAATCAACGACAATCTGTTACTGCCAGTTGGCCGCGATCACGCCCGCAAGCGCATCCTGGTAGCTGGTAGGCAAGGTGGTCTGCCCAGCCGCCGGTGGTGCGAAGCTGGCCATGGCGTTCACCAGGTTTTGTACGTTGCTGTCGAGCAGCGTCCCGGCGGCGTCAGCAGTCTGGAACTGCTCGACTCGACAAGCGCTATCGAGATACCAGTCCCTGACCACCAACTTGTCGCTGGTCCCGATGATGCTCACTTCCAGATTGTTGCTGGATTTCCGGAACCAGATCTGATCGACTGCGATGCCTGACAGGAACTGTGCGACATCGGTAGTGCCTGCGGTGGCATCGTTCTCGACGATGGTGTCGGTTCCATAGCCACGCCCGATGATGTAAGTGTCATTGCCGGTGCCACCGGTCAGGATGTCGTTACCACCCATGCCTTCCAATGTGTCGTGGCCCGCAGCACCGGTCAGGCTGTTGGCTGCGCTGTTGCCTTTGAGTTCATTGTCCAGGGCGGTACCGGTGCCGTTGACGGCACCGGTACCGGTGAGGGTGAGGTTCTCGACATTGGCGGCCAGGGTGGTCGTCACGCGGGACTTAACCAGGTCGGTGCCTTCGCCTGCGTTCTCGGTGACGACATCTCCGGCGTTATCGACGACGTAGGTGTCGTCGCCCGCACCACCAATCAAATTGTCGGCGCCAGCGCCACCGTTCAAGGTGTTGCTGGCACTGTTACCGGTGATGACGTTGTTGAGGTTATTGCCGGTGCCGTTGATTGCGATGCTGCCCAGGAGAGTGAGATTCTCCAGACTACTCCCCAGGGAATAGCTCAGATAGGCTTGAACAGTGTCGATGCCTTCGTAGGCGTATTCGGTGACGACATCGCAGGCGTTGTCGACGACATAGGTGTCGTTGCCGGTGCCGCCACGCATGGTGTCGGCGCCCGCGCCGCCGTCGAGGGTATCATTGCCGGCCCCGCCGGTAAGGCAATTTTCTTCGCTGTTGCCTGTCAAGACGTTGTTGGCGCTATTCCCTGTGCCATTGATCGCAGCGGTACCGGTCAGGATCAGGTTTTCCAGATTGGCGCCCAGCGCGTAAGTCACACTGCTCTTGACGGTGTCAGCACCTTCGTTCGCGTACTCAATGGCGTCATCCCAAACACAATCAACGATGTAAGTGTCGTCGCCTTTACCCCCATACATGGTATCAACGCCGGTGCCGCCATCGAGCAGGTCATTTCCGCCTTTGCCTTTGAGCACGTCATGATTTCCCAAACCATAAATCGTGTCGTCCCCTTCGCTGCCGATAAGGGTGTCACAGCTATCCGTGCCAGTAATGGCGACGTTGAGTACAAACACGTCCGATGCCGTGGCGCCGGCCAAATCAGTGGCAACAACCATGAGATCAAGGGATCCAGCATTACCGTTGGTTGGGGCTCCGCTGAAACTGCGCGTTGAACCCGTAAACGTCAGCCAGCCTGGAAGCGCGCTGCCGTCCGCCAAGCTTGCGCTATAGGTCAGCACGTCGCCTATATCGATGTCAGTAAAGGCGGCATCCGAAACCAGGTAGCTATAGGCTGAACCTGCCTTTACCGTCTGATCAGCAACCGGGGTGGCAAGGATAGGGGCGTCGTTGGTGCCGTCAATCGTCACGGTAAGTGAGGATGGCGTCGATGCAATTCCATCCGTCGCGCCGTAGTTAAATACGTCGGTCACGCTCACGCCCTGCGCTAAGCTTTGAACGATATTGCTGCCGTTGTTGAGGGTATAGGTATAACTACCGTTGGCGCTCAACGCCAATCTGCCATATTGCCCATCATAGGTGCCCGGCGCGGCCACTTGCAGCGTGGTGCCAGTGTCAATATCGCTATCATTCTCCAGTACGTTTCCGCTCGCAGCCAGGACACTGTCTTCAGCCACCGCGGCGCTGTCAGCCTGGACTATAGGCGCGTCATTGCTACCTGCAATGCTTACGGTCAGGATCAAGGCCGCACCAAGCGGTCGAATCGGATCTTGGTCGACAATCGAGTAAGCGAAACTTTCAACCAGGCTTTGACCATCGCCAAGCGACTGAACGCTAATTTGATCGTTGCCTAACTGATACGTATAAGAACCATCTGCATTAAGCGTTAGGGTTCCGTACTGTCCCTGATAGAGGCCTGGATTGAGGACTTGCAGCACCGTACCTGCATCCGGGTCACTGTCGTTACTCAACACGTTGCCAACCGCAACCAGGGCGAGATCTTCCCGAACAAGCGCCACATCTTCCATAGCTAGCGGGGCACTATTGTTCACACTACGATCAATCGCGGCATGATCAAACACCCCGCCATCGCAAAACTCGATCGTTTCAATGGTGTCGCCCGCCACGAACCAATCCACGATGCGCATTTGATCGGTGGTATCAATGAAGCCGATCAGCAGGTCGTTGCCGCTTCGCCCCAAGGTGAGGTTATTGGGGGCGATATCTTCCGTGATGAGAATGGAGTCGGCAGCACCGGATTCATCAAATACCTGGTCGGTGCCGAAGCCCTTGGCGAAGACGTACGTATCGTTACCCGTTCCGCCTTCCAGCATGTCATTACCACCAGCGCCGGTGAGCAAATCATTGCCTGCGCCACCGACTATCTGGTTATCCAGGGCATTGCCGCGAATCCGGTTGTCCAGAGCGTTACCCCAGCCTGCACGCGCGCCGGAGGCCAGATCAAGATTCTCCAGGTTGTCGCCCAGCGCGTAGCTGTCGACGTAGGAGCGAACGGTATCGGTGCCTTCGTTCTCGTTCTCATATACCTGATCGTCGAGACTGTCGACCCAATAGGTGTCGCTGCCCTCCCCGCCCGCCATATAGTCGGCACCCAGCCCCCCATCAAGACGGTTGTTGCCAGCGTTACCGTAGATCAGGTTGTAGTCGGCGTTGCCAACCACATCGGCATCCGCGCTGCCGAGAAGTTGCAGTTCTTCCACATTCTGTGGCAGCACATAGCTCACCGCGCTATAGATAACGTCATAACCCTCGTTGGCGTTCTCAATCACGGCATCGGCCGTCACCTGATATTTGGGGCCGGGCTCGGCATCGCCGCTGCCAACATCACAATCATCGACGGGCGTCGGCGGGATAACCAACATCGTGCCATCGACGATGTACACATCATCGCCGGTACCGCCGGCCATAGTGTCGATGCCGGCGCCACCGTCGAGATAGTCATTGTTGCTGGTGTTGAGCGGACCGTCATCGCCACCAAACAGAGAGTCGCTGCCGTCGCCGCCAAACAGCCTATCGTCACCCGAACCACCATCTAGCCAGTCGTTGCCTACGCCGCCCTCCAAAAAGTCGTTGTTGGTCAGGAAACTGGAACTAAATCCGCCGCCATAATCTTCACCGTACGCGTCACAGTTAGTGGTGGCGACCAACCCGTCATTGCCGCCATAAAGAAAATCGTCCCCTTCGTCGCCATACAGGAAGTCGTCTCCAGAACCACCGTCAATGTTGTCATTTCCAGTGCCGCCCGAAAGGATATCGGCATTGGACGCCAATGTTTCGTGATAGCCGCCCGTCCCGCCACCGATGATGGCAATCATCGCAAAGGCTGCTGGAGGTCCATCAGGAGAGCCAGAGCCGCAATCTTCGCGATAGATCGCATCATCGCCGCCGTAGAGCGTATCGTCACCGTCGCCACCAGAAATGGCGTCATCACCTGCTTGCCCGTCTACATTGTCGACTCCGCCGAGGCCGAGCAAGACATTGGCGGCATCGTTGCCGGAAATGACGTTATCGAGCGCATTTCCGGTGCCGTCGATCGCATCGACGTATCCGTAATCCCCGAATTCGCCCAACAGCTGCAGATTCTCGACGTTGTCCGACAAGATGAAGGTAGCGGAGCTTTCGACCGAATCAATTCCTTCGCCGGCAAGCTCGATCGTTACATCGGCACTGCTGTCAACGACATAAGCGTCATCGCCCGTGCCCCCCAGCATCGTATCGTCGCCATACCCGCCATCGAGCCGGTCATCTCCACCTAAACCGGTCAACACATTGTTCGCGTCATTGCCGGCGATCTGGTTATTGAGGTCGTTTCCCGTAGCATCGATCGCGGACCAGCCGGTGAGGTAGAGGTCTTCGATCGTGCCTGACAGGGTATGGGTGATGCTTGAATAAACCGTATCGTGCCCGGCGTTGTCCGCTTCATTAGCCACGTCGCCCTGGCTATCAACGAAATAGGTGTCGTCCCCGGCGCCACCTGTCATGGTGTCGTCTCCTGTTCCGCCCTCTAACGTATCGCTGCCATCTCCACCCGCGATGATGTCGTTGCCAGAACCGCCAGACAGATAGCCACCGTCATTACCGCCATCCAATGTATCGTTGCCGTCCCCGCCCAGCAGCGTATCGTATCCGTCGCCACCGCTAAGGCTGTCGTTGCCTGCGCGCCCTTCGATATAGTCGTTACCGGATAACCCTAAGAGCACATTGTCACCAGCATTGCCGAGAATGTAGTTATCCAATTCGTTGCCGGTCCCATCCAGGTTTGCAGTGCCCGTTAACGTAAGATTCTCAACATTGCTTCCCAGCGTGTAAGAAATGCTCGACTCAACGGTATCTCTTTCCCAATTGGAATTCGTTTCGGCAACCTGATCACCCGCGTTATCTACCACGTAGGTATCGCCGCCATCCCCACCCAGCATGGCATCAGCGCCGCTCCCCCCATCGAGCCGATCGTAACCATACCCGCCAATCAGGGTGTCATTGCCGGCAAGTCCATAGAGTTGCGCACTATAAGCACCTGCTGTTATCTGGTTGTCAGCATCGTTACCCGTACCCACCGTCGCGCTGCCGGTCAGCACCAGGTTTTCGAAATTTGCCGCCAGGGTAAAGTTATAAGTGGATTGAACGGTGTCGATACCCTGATCGGCCTCTTCGATCAGAATGTCATTACCGGGGTCGGCCATGTGCAGCCAAGCATTGGCCGCCGTTACGAGGATGTCTTTTCGATCGAGGACGTAGGTATCATCCCCGGCGCCGCCAATCAGGGTGTCCTGCCCCAGCCCACCGATGAGCGTGTCGTCGCCACCTCGTCCATCGAGCGTATCGCCTATGCCCAAGGTGAATTCCACATTAATGTACGAGTAGCCATCCCACTCGATGGCACCCTCGTCATGGGCGCGTAGCAATCGATCGGCGAGCCGGTTCTGCTCGCTATCCAAAAACGGAAACAGGCCGGACGATGGACCATCACCATCCAATACGTTATTGGCATCATTACCGGTAATCGTGTTTTGCAATGCATTACCGGTGCCGTTTATGGCATCAGCGCCGGTTAATACAAGATTTTCAAGGCGATCGCGTAGCGTATACGTTGCACTGCTCTCCACCGTATCGGTGTAGCCGGCGCCGGATTGGCCGGTGATTCCCAGACTGTAGTCATAGCCGGCGGAGAGCCGCTGCGCGTCATACACCAGACCCCCGCCAATATCCTGCACAGAGTCGAAGGCACTGTCGACAACATAGACGTCGTCACCCAACCCACCAAACATACTGTCTGTGCCAGACCCACCGTCGATCAGATCATTTCCGTCGCCGCCATACAAGCTGTCATTTCCATCCAGGCCCGCTAGCGCATTGCCTGCATCATTCGCACGGATCTCGTTGTCCAGTTCATTACCCGTGCCTGCCAATTGGCCGGTTCCCAGAAGGTTGAGGTTCTCAACGTTGGCGTCCAGGGTGTAGGAAACTGTGCTTTCGACCGTGTCCAAGCCCTCGTCCACATTTTCAACAATTGTTTCGGTATTGTCGTTGACGAGGTAGGTATCGTTCCCCACGCCGCCATGGAGGGCGTCATTGCCCCCGCCGCCATTCAGGGTGTCGTTACCTTCGTCGCCAAAGAGGATGTCGGCGCCCACACCGCCATTGAGCACGTCGGAGCCGGTCCCACCATGGAGGGTGTCATTGCCTTCACCGCCATTCAGGGTATCGGCGCCGTCGTCGCCAAAGAGCAGGTCGTCGTCCGTTCCGCCGTCGAGCAGGTCTGCGCCAGCCTCGCCATGCAGAGTGTCATTACCCTCACCGCCATTCAGGGTGTCGTCACCGTCGTCGCCAAAGAGCGTATCGGCGCCCATACCGCCGTCAAGCACATCGGAGCCAGCCCCGCCATGCAGGGTGTCGCTACCCTCTCCGCCAAGCAGTTGGTCATTCCCATCATCGCCGTAGAGCACATCATCGCCCATGCCACCATCAAGCGTATCGTCAGCCACTAGGCCCACAAGCGTATCGTTGCCCGCATAACCATTGATTCGATTTACAACGCTCGTGCCAACGATGAAATCGTCGTCCGGGGTGCCATCCAGATCGAAACCACGCGCGACCAGTTGATCGAAGGTCAGCACCTGTCCATTGTAAAACTCGAATCGGTCGATCCCCGCGCCCGCCGCGACATTGAAAGGATCGAAGTTTTCCAGATGAATGGCATCGCCGTTATCGCCCACTTTGATCATGAGCGACCCCAGCGAGAGGGAGAGCGATTGCGGCACGATACCCTGACCAAAGCGCAAGGTATTGGAACCCGAGTCCACAATCGTGTCTACGCCATCGCCAGGATTGAAGACGTACAGATCCGTGCCGTCGCCGCCATTGAGCGTATCGTTGCCCGCGCCAGCCACCAGCAGATCGCTACCGGCGCCACCCAGAAGCACATCGTCGCCGTCGCCACCGTAGAGCGCATCGTTGTCGTCGCCGCCTGCTAAAAGGTCGTTTCCGGCTTCGCCTTGAAGCGTATCAACGCCGCTGCCGCCATCGAGCGTATCGTCGCCGCCATAGCCGCGCAGATAATCGTCGCCATCGCCGCCATCCAGGATGTCATTCCCCTGGTTCGCCAGCGGCGTGTCATCCGCGTCACCGAACAACAGATCGTTTCCGCTGCCGCCGACAAGCGTATCTGCGCCGCCTCGCCCTCCCAGGGAGTCGTTGCCATCCCCGCCGTCGAGGTAGTCATCACCCTGTCTATCTGCAGGCGTGTCGTTTGCCTCACCGATCAGCGTGTCGTTTCCTGCCCCACCCAACAAGGTATCGGCACCGCCACCGCCCACCAGCACATCGTCGCCATCTCCACCGTCGAGATGGTCGTCACCTTGCTTGTCCGTCGGCGTGTCGCTTGCCTCACCAAAAAGCGTGTCATTCCCCGCCCCACCCAACAAAGTATCGGCGCCACCGCCACCTACCAGCTGGTCGTCGCCATCCCCCCCGTCGAGATGGTCGTCACCTTGCATGCCCGCCGGCGTGTCGCTTGCGTCGCCAAACAGTAGGTCAGCACCCGCCCCACCCAACAAGGTATCGGCGCCACCGCCGCCTACCAGCTCGTCGTCGCCATCCCCACCGTCGAGATAGTCGTCACGCTGCAAGTCCGCTGGCGTGTCGCTCGCGTCCCCATACAATTGGTCAGCACCCGTGCCGCCAAACAGGGTGTCGATGCCTGCCCCACCTATTAGCTCGTCGTTGCCCGCCCCCCCCTCCAGCCGGTTTGCGCCAGCGTTCCCGGTGATGTTGTTGTCACCGGCACTGCCGGTCGCGTCGATATCCGACTCCCCCGTCAGGTTCAGTTTTTCGACGTTATCCGGCAGGGCGATAGTGACCGAGCTGTAGATCGTGTCATTGCCCTCGTTCGCCGCTTCGATCACCACATCGCCCGCATCGTCGACGATATAGGTGTCGTCGTCCGCTCCGCCCGCCATGATGTCGGCAGCGGTGCCGCCGTCCAGGTAATCGTTGCCCGAGCCGCCATCGAGGATATCGATTCCGCCCTCGCCCAGCAGCGTGTCATTGTCGGCGCCACCGTAGAGGCTATCGTTTCCACCCCCGCCCACCAATTGGTCGTCGCCCGCGTCCCCATACAGGATGTCATTGCCCTCGTATTGCGCAGTTAGGGTGGTGCCAGCATCGCCAAACAGCAGATCGTCGCCGATACCGCCCACCAGGATGTCGTTGCCGCCACCGCCCACCAGCTGGTCTTTGCCGTCGCCGCCGTCGAGATAGTCGTTGCCGTGGTATTGCCCGGCCAGTTCGGATTCGTCGTCGTCGCCCCACAGCATGTCGGCACCGTCGCGGCCGAACAGAAAGTCGTCCTTGCCGCCGCCTACCAGTTGGTCGTCGTTATCGCCGCCGTCCAGGTAGTCGCTTCCGTGATACTGCCCACCGAGGTCGGTTTCGGTCGCGTCATCGCCCCACAGCTTGTCGTTGCCGGTTCCGCCAAACAGGCCATCGTCCTTGCCACCCCCGACAAGGATGTCGGCATCCGCGCCACCATCGAGCACGTCGTTGCCATGCTGGGTCCCGGCCACGCTTTCGTAATACCCGGGCAAGATGATGCCGTCGCCCCGGATGTAATCTTCGCCGTCGCCGCCATCGATGACGTCGTTTCCGCCGTGGCCGGTCAAGTTGTCGTTGCCCTGGCCGCCATCGATGTAGTCGTCTCCGAGCCCGCCCACGACCTGGTCTTCTTCGTCGCCTGCGAAGATATAGTCGGGGGCGCTGTCCTGGCTCACCGATCCGCCGCCGTCGACGATGTAAACCGGGCCATTGGCGTCACTACTTGCATAAATCCCCCACACCCTGCCCTGGGTCCAGATCGCGCCGGCACCGGCGGGGGCGACCCACTCGCCGTTATCACCCAGATGGCCGGGCAGGTTGAGCCCGGTGGCGGAAAGGATCATGTCTTTTCCGGCGCCGCCGTAGAGGAGGTCGGAGCCGGCCCCGCCGGCAATGAGGTCGTCGCCCAGGCCGCCTTCGATGACGTCGTCTCCGCCGCTGCCGTCGAGCGCATCGTTGCCGGACAGGCCAAGTATCCGGTCCGATCCACCGCTGCCGATGAGGGCGTCGCTGTAGCCGTCCTGGCCGGTAATCGTGGTGGCGGCGGGCGGGGCAACCGATCCGGCCATGTTCAGGCCCAGTTGGCCGCTTTGCCAGCCCTGGACGCGTATGCCGTCGCTGCTGCCGTCGCAGCTGATCAGCAACACCTGGCTGGCGCCGCTGCCCTTGAGGGTGTAGGTGATGCCCTGGGCGGTGTTCTTCCAGACGTTGGTGGTGCCGGCGACGAGTGCGCCGCCGGTGAGGGTGACGCCGTCGAGGACGATGGAGCCGGTGCCGTCGGTGTCGAGGAGGGTGTCGGTGCCGTCGCCGGGGTTGATGACGTAGGTGTCGTAGCCCGCGCCGCCAATGAGGGTGTCGTTGTTCTTACCACCGCCAAGATGGTCGTCGCCTGAGTTGCCGATCAACAGGTCGGCTTCGCTGCCGCCCGTCATCCAGTCGGCGCCGGTGCCGCCAACCATGAAAGCCTTGCCATTATCCGCCGTGGCGATCATATCGAGGATGCCTGCCTGGACGAACCAGTCAGTAGCGGCGGGCAAAAGACGTTCGACGATCTGGTGCTCTTCCAGGGTCAGTTCTTCGGCAAGGTAGTTCTGGAAGTACAGTTGCCAGCCTTTGGCGTCGAAGAGCGAAGCCGATACGTCGGTGCGGTCGAAGCGGATACCTCCGGAAACGTCGGTGAACAGGGTCTTGCCCACAACGGCGGCTTCGGGATTCTCGTAGTACATCTGCATGGCGAAGGCCACGAGGGTGCGGGTGATGTGGGCGTTGGTAAGGGTGAAGCCGCCGTCTTGGGCGACTTTCCACATGTCCTCTGTGAAGCGTTTGACCATCTGGTCGGCGGCCAAGGTGGTTGCACCTGTTACAGAGTCACGCACCCCGGCTTCATGCTTGACCAGGCGTTCGAGGAAGTTCTCATCAGATTTGTCTGTATCAAAGGAATACAGATTCTTGTCAAAGATCATCTTCAGCAGATCAGGCAGTTTGACGGTCACCTCGCTCAGCGTCTTGAATGATGGAGCCGTCTGGTTGCTTTGCAGGAAGACGTTGAGCAATGCGATTGAATGCAGGTCGGATGAGCTGACTCCGGGACTGGTATTGGGGATGCTGGCTTCGCTTCCGATGCGCAGGGCAGAACCCAAACTGACGATTTCGCCCTGGACGTTGAGGTTGGTAACCGAACCTTCGTTGGGGATGCCACCGTTGCTCTGTTGTAGGTTGATGAAATTGGTGAGGCTGCTCAGTTCGGCTTCGGTGTGTCCACCGGTCAGCAGATAACTTTTAAGCACGGTCGCACCTAACTTGGCCGTCTGGGCAAACGGGGCCTGATCGAAGGTGAAGGCAGTTTCGCCAAAGAAGACGCCAATCAGCGCAGCCAAGCCACCGCCCAGGCTGTGGCCGGTGAGGGTAATGTGCGCGTTGGGGTTGAGTGCTTTGATGGTTAGGTAATAGTCTGCCGCCTGCGTGAGTTGTTCGGAGACGATGCCCGCTGCCAGGGGGATATTGGCTTGCCAGAAGTCGGGGGCGAAAAAAGACCACAAACCCTTGCTGAAGTCGGTGCCGGCGAAGGAGATGGCGATCTCGGTGCCGTTGGTGAAGGAGACGGCTTCGAAACCAGAAGTGGTCGGAAAAGTTGCCGCAGTTGTTGGATCAGGAACTGGGAAAAAAGGTGTCCACCCTTGTGGCGTTGGTATCCAGTTAATTTCGTCACGATTTGTGCGGTATGCGTGACCTGCCATTAGTGCGTATTCGATTGCTGTAGTCATGACATCGATCTCCTGAAATGCATTTCTTTACTCAATCTGTCTTAGTCATTTCCATTTGCTTTATTTCGTGGATGTGCTCGGGACTACAGGAATTGGGGCCTTAGGCGAACTGGAATATTGTGGGCAACGCTCTCTCTTCAAAGCCTCTCGCAGGATGATTTTGAATTCGGGTTGGGTGAGGCTGCTGTTGATGTGCTGGACATCTGCCACGGAAACGTAGCCCGGCCCGCTAGCGGCTCGCTGAATGTCTTCTTCGCGCCCATTGTTGACGATCAAGTTAATTGCCTTGAACTCGGCAGGAAGCTGCGATAAGGAAATGCGCTGCCATGCTTTACCGTCGTATTTGAAGATGACATAAGGTGGGTTCGGTCGCCCCCACTTGTTGTAGGCCAGGCATAGGTTCGGCTCGGCGACGAGGTAGGGCGTGTCGTTCAGCACGTGCAGCGCCAGCAGGTTAAGGTTGGCGCGCCCAACGTCTTCACTGAATTCGCTCTTGAAGGTGAGGGTCTTGTTTGAATTTGGTAGAGAGAAAGAAATGGTATGTTCCTTGATAGGCGGTGACTGTCCGATTTCACGCCGTCCGCCATAAGTCTGCGACCGCTCCACAATGATCTTCTTGCCGTCATGCAGCAGCACTTCTTCCTTCCAGCTTGTCCCACCCATCGCGCACGCGCTCATGCCGCCTCCCAGAATCATCAGTGAAATCGCAATTGCCCAGTGCTTCATCGTTGTTCTCTTCTTCATGACGCGAGTCTCCATTCGTTGTCATTGCCGATGCCGCCGACCATATTGCTGTGGCTCTTGTGAATAACGCGTTTTGTTTCGCTATCGACTACACACTTGGCGAAGGCGATGTTGTTCTGCACAAAAGGCGGTGGAGTCCGCGAACTCAGCCGATCTGCCCGCACATCGTCGCCGATACCGCCCACCAGGATGTCGTTGCCGCCACCGCCCACCAGCTGGTCTTTGCCGTCGCCGCCGTCGAGATAGTCGTTGCCGTGGTATTGCCCGGCCAGTTCGGATTCGTCGTCGTCGCCCCACAGCATGTCGGCACCGTCGCGGCCGAACAGAAAGTCGTCCTTGCCGCCGCCTACCAGTTGGTCGTCGTTATCGCCGCCGTCCAGGTAGTCGCTTCCGTGATACTGCCCACCGAGGTCGGTTTCGGTCGCGTCATCGCCCCACAGCTTGTCGTTGCCGGTTCCGCCAAACAGGCCATCGTCCTTGCCACCCCCGACAAGGATGTCGGCATCCGCGCCACCATCGAGCACGTCGTTGCCATGCTGGGTCCCGGCCACGCTTTCGTAATACCCGGGCAAGATGATGCCGTCGCCCCGGATGTAATCTTCGCCGTCGCCGCCATCGATGACGTCGTTTCCGCCGTGGCCGGTCAAGTTGTCGTTGCCCTGGCCGCCATCGATGTAGTCGTCTCCGAGCCCGCCCACGACCTGGTCTTCTTCGTCGCCTGCGAAGATATAGTCGGGGGCGCTGTCCTGGCTCACCGATCCGCCGCCGTCGACGATGTAAACCGGGCCATTGGCGTCACTACTTGCATAAATCCCCCACACCCTGCCCTGGGTCCAGATCGCGCCGGCACCGGCGGGGGCGACCCACTCGCCGTTATCACCCAGATGGCCGGGCAGGTTGAGCCCGGTGGCGGAAAGGATCATGTCTTTTCCGGCGCCGCCGTAGAGGAGGTCGGTTCCGGCACCGCCGGCAATGAGGTCGTCGCCCAAGCCGCCTTCGATGACGTCGTCTCCGCCGCTGCCGTCGAGGGCGTCGTTGCCGGACAGCCCGAATATCCGATCCGATCCACTGCTGCCGATGAGGGCGTCGCTGTAGCCGTCGGTACCGGTGATCGTGGTGGCGGCGGGCGGGGCATCCGATCCCGCCATGTTCAATCCCAGCTGGCCGCTTTGCCAGCCCTGGATGCGGATGCCGTCGCTGCTGCCGTCCTTGCTGATGATGAGCACCTGGCTCGCGCCGCTGCCTCTGAGGGTGTAGGTGATGCCCTGGGCGGTGTTCTTCCAGACGTTGGTGGTACCGTCTACGAGGGCGCCGCCGGTGAGGGTGAGGCCGTTGAATTCGATGGTGCCGGTGCCGTCGGTGTCGAGGAGGGTGTCGGTGCCGTCGCCGGCGTTGATGACGTAGGTGTCATTCCCCTGGCCGCCTTCGAGGTAGTCGTTGCCGCCTTTGCCGGTGAGGGTGTCGTCACCTGCGCCGCCGTAGAGGTTGTCAGACAAGGTGTCGCCTGCCAGGGCGTCGGCATTCTGTGACCCAAACACAATCTGGTGGTTGACGGTGGTGGTGAGGTCTACGCCGTCTATCTCGATCTTGAGCGGGGCACCGCTGACGATAGCGGCGTGGTCGATGAAGTCCCAGTCGCCGCTGATGCTCCAGGAGTCCCATTGTTCGCTGTAGGGTTTGTCGGCGCGCGGGGTGAGCGGATCGTCGCTGTCGGGTGCGCCGATATCGAATTTCATCTTCCACGACAACATGGCGGCGCGATCTTTCAGATATTGATCAGTCATGACGCCGGTGCCGGTGGCGGGATCGTAGAGGTCGAGTTCGCCGCTGGCATTGTGGCTGACGTAGATCGAGGCATCGCCTGTGAGGGCGAAGGGGTTAAGCCCGGCAAGGGCATAACGGTAGGCGAGGCCCACGGGGGTGGCGGCCTGGGCTTTGCTTGCGATAGTGGTGCCGCCGTAGGATGTGAGGGTATCGAGTTTGAGGGCGGGCGCACCCCCTTGATTTCTGACATCGAGCCAATTCGTCAGTTGATACAGATTGGTGTAGTAGCTCTCCCGCCCTTCCGGCACGGTGCCGGGGATGGTGGCACCCAGTAGCAGTTCGCGCAGGTTGTCGAGGGCAAGTTCAAGGGTGTTACCGTTGAGGTTGGAGCTAGCTTTGAGGATGTTGGTGATGGATTGAACGCTGACGGTGGAATCGACCTGGGCATAGGCGGCGTAGAGCGCGAGGGAATCCGTCAAGACGCGCTGGCTATGGTTGTAGGACAATGGCGGATTAACCGCATCGGAGAGAAGCTGGTTCTCGATATGAATCGTGATGGCGGGCGCAACCTGAGCGCCCAATTCCGCGATGGGGGAAAGACCCGCATCGGCTTTGAGGTTGATCACTTTGGATGCGTCTATAGGCGCGGTGATGCCGAAGGCCTCGAGGATTGCGGCGGTGGCGCCGCCCAGTATGCCGTTTAGACCCGGTGAGTTGTAAAGATAGGTCTGGGGGACGTTCGCTGCAAAATCGGCGGTGAGCGCAGTGGCCAGAAAGCCCCCCAAGCTGTGGCCGCTGACTGTAAAGCTGCTACCCAGGGTTCCGTTTCCCAGCCATTCCTGCACTTTGCTCTTGAGACCGGCATATTGCGTTTGTATCTCCGCCGTGCCCAGCAGGGCGATATCCACTACATCGGTAATCAGATCATTCACGTCGTTAGTGCCACGGATGGCAAGGTAGTGCTTGCCGGTGGCGACTTCCTGAAAGACGGTGGCAGAGAGGCCTGTGCCGGAATCAGTGTATTGGGTGACGACTGACCACTTGGCGGCGAAGGCGGAAGCCTGAGTGGAAGTCATGCCGACACTATCACTCACCAATTCTGCTGCGTTCTCAGCAGAATTCAACGCCCCCGGAAGCAGATCGCCGTAGGCTGCGAGTGCAAGTTGGGCTTGATCAAAATAATTTTGGATGCTCATTTCGCACTCCTTGAGTTTGATTTGATAAATGTCTGCTGGAATAACGGGATTTCTTTGTGCTTATTGGGGCAGGTAAATGATGAATTCGCCCATGGCCCAGGCAAATCTCCCCCGCCTCTTGAATACGAAACCGACTCAGCCAGCAGCTTTTTATCTTTATGGCGAATGAGGCTGAAGTGATTCCGTGTCAAATTCAGGTATCCACTTTTTAGCTTTGTAATTTCCCACTCGAGGTAGTAGTCATCAGCTTCTTTGAGCTTGTTATAGGGCGTAATCGGAATCTGAAAATTCGGTTGCCCCCACTGATTGAATTTCTCTGGTGGCAGTCTCACCACCTCATACACCCTGACCCCGCCGTCCCTGACGCACAGTTCCTGCACCTGCCGGTCGTAGTAGGCTTTCACCCCATTCGACACCAGCGCCGGCATCGAAAGAATGGCCACACTCGCAATCACAACCAGCCCTTTGTGCAAAACGGTTCGGGATCGCCGCCATAACAGCAATCCCGTCACAAGAGCAAGGAGCGGAATCCCCACCCAGACAAGCAGCCCCAGCCACGCCAAACTATTAAGCCCCAGCATTTACGCTGCCTCCTTCCAATCCCCATCGCTCTCCACGTCACTGGCGGTGAAATCAACTTGGGTATGGGCGATGTAGATAGCAAGGGAATCAGTCAAGACGCGTTGGCTGTGGTTGTATGCGCCGGGATGGTTAGCCGCATCGGAAAGAAGCTGGTTCTCGACGTGGATCGTGTCGTCCCCATAAAGCATGTCGTTGCCGTGGTATTGGCCGGCCAGGTCGGCTTCGTCGTCGGCGTCGCCCCACAGCTTGTCGGCACCGTCGCGCCCGTACAGAAAGTCATCCTTGCCGCCGCCTATCAGTTGGTCGTCGTTATCGCCGCCATCCAGGTAGTCGCTACCGTGATGCTCCCCGCCCAGCAGCGTTTCGTTCTGGTCGTCACCCCACAGCTTGTCGTTGCCGGTTCCGCCAAACAGGCTGTCGTCCTTGCCGCCCCCGACAAGCGTGTCGGCATCCGCGCCGCCATCGAGCACGTCGTTGCCGTGTTGGGCCTCGGCCACGGTGGTGTAATACCCGGACAAAACGATGCCGTCGCCCTGGATGTGGTCATCGCCGTCTCCGCCATCGATGACATCGTTTCCGCCGTGGCCGGTCAAGTTGTCGTTGCCCTGACCGCCATCGATGTAGTCGTCCCCACGCCCGCCCACCACCCGGTCTTCTTCGTCACCGGCAAAGACGATATCGCCGGCACTGTCCTGGTTCCCTGAGCCGCCGCCGTCGACGATGTAAACATCGCCGTTGGCATCGGTGCTGGCATAGATTCCCCATACCCTGCCTTGGGTCCAGATCGCGCCTGCACCGGCGGGCGCTTCCCACTCGCCGTTATCACCCAGATGGCCAGGCAGGTTCAGCCCGGTGGCGGAAAGGATCATGTCCTTGCCGGCGCCGCCGTAGATGAGGTCGCTGCCGCTGCCGCCGCCGAGGAGGTCGTCGCCCCCGCCGCCTTCGATGATGTCATCACCGGCACTACCGTCGAGCGCATCGTTGCCGGACAGGCCTAATATCCGATCCGATCCACCGCCGCCGGTGAGGGCGTCGCTGTAGCCGTCCTGGCCGGTGATGGTGGCGGCGGCGGGCGGGGCATCCGATCCCGCCATGTTCAATCCCAGCTGGCCGCTTTGCCAGCCCTGGATGCGGATGCCGTCGCTGCTGCCGTCCTTGCTGATGATGAGCACCTGGCTCGCGCCGCTGCCTCTGAGGGTGTAGGTGATGCCCTGGGCGGTGTTCTTCCAGACGTTGGTGGTACCGTCTACGAGGGCGCCGCCGGTGAGGGTGAGGCCGTTGAATTCGATGGTGCCGGTGCCGTCGGTGTCGAGGAGGGTGTCGGTGCCGTCGCCGGCGTTGATGACGTAGGTGTCATTCCCCTGGCCGCCTTCGAGGTAGTCGTTGCCGCCTTTGCCGGTGAGGGTGTCGTCACCTGCGCCGCCGTAGAGTCGGTCGGCTTTGCCCTGCCCCATGAGCGCGTCGTTGTTCTCCGAGCCAAAGACGATGAGGTTGAAATCACCCAGCGGTCGGCTCATGACGGCGTTGACGCTGTCGCCGCCGCCGATGCGCATCTTGGTGGTGATGGCGTTGCTGGTGAAATCTTCGAAGTAGAACGGCGTGCCGCTCTGGGGTTTGACGTAGGTGTCGCCCACGGGCTCGGTGTCGTGGGTGCCGAAGTGCAGCTTCCACGACAGCATGGCGGCGCGGTCCTTGAGGTATTGCTCGGTGAGGTTGCCGCTGCCGGTGGCAGGGTTGTAGCGGTTGAGTTCGCCGTGGGCGTTGATGCCGTCGTACAGAACGGTACTGCCGGTGACGGCGAAGGGGTTGAGTTTGTAGAGCGCACAGCGATACGCCTGCCCGTCTGCGGTGTCGGCCATCGCCAGGGATACGATCTGGGTGCTGCCGTATGCGGCAAGGGGCTGAATGTTCAGCGCAGTGAAGGGGCTGGCTTCCCACCAGGTTTGCAGGCTCTGGAGGTTGGTGTAGTAGTCGTTCCGGGCTGTTGCGCCGTCGCCGACCATGGTCGGCACGGCGTCGTAGTCGAGGTGGCCGTACTGGTAGTTCTGCTGGAACAGGGTGCGCAGGGCGTCGAGGGTGAATTCGAGGCTCTTGGCTGGGTCGGCGCTGGCGGCTTTGAGGATGGTGGTTATTTTTCCGATGCCATCCGCAGGGTTGACCGTATTAAGCGAGGGGTCGAGCGTGGCGAAAAGACTATAGAGGGCGAGCGCGTCAACTATCGGTTCCTTATAGTGTGCAGGCCCCGTGTCGACGGGGTTGATTGTTGCGCTTTCTGTCTCGGTGAATATCGGTATCTGGGGATTGCCCTGAATCGTTCCGACCAACTGCGCAGGTTCGCCCGGCACCACCAAATTCTCGCCGGAGCCGGAACTAAAGTTACCAGGGGGCAAGCCCAGCATGCTGGTTAACTGATCAAAGATCGGGGCATCCGGCCTGAACAAGCCAAGAGCATTGTATGTATAAACCCCGGCACTCCCGAAAATCCGTTGATACACTTGTCCCAGAAAACCGCCTAGGCTGTGCCCGGTGATCGTCAACTGGCTGGGGTCGATGCCGGGACCCTCGCCGCTAACGAACGTGCTGGTCAATGAGGGTACAGTCGCACCGGTAAGCAGTTCAACTTGCCGAGTGGTGCCTGCACTACCCGCTTGCAGCCGCAAGAGATAGTTGATCATGGATTGCACTTGGAAATAGCCTACCCCACCTGCTGCCACATCAAGAAGGTCATTTACCCAGTCAGCCGGTTCAGATGAACCGCGAATCGCCAAGGTGTATTGCCCGGTGGGTTGCTGGTTCGAATCAAGGCGCTCGAATAGTGTCGCGGAAAACCCACTGCTTGTGTCTGGTTGATGGCTTACGACTTGCCATTGTTTGACGAATTCGGTGGCTTGTTCTTCGCTCATGCCATCGTTTTGAAGAGCAGTTCTTACGCCAGCATTGGTCGTAATCAGATTGCCCAAGTTATCAAAGAAATTCGCATAAGCGGCTTCTGCCAGTTGAGCTTGCTGAAACAGGTCTTGAATCGTGCTCATTTTTTCGCCCCCTCAATTTGTGCTGTGACTTGCTCAAAAGAGCCCTGATCTCTATGGCTTACAATGCTGCAGCGTTCGCTATCCAACCAAAACTTCCAACCCGACCAACCAGCTTGTCGCCGTTCTTGTGATGTAGAGAAATCAACCTCACGCGCAATGACTTCCCCATTCTTGACGTCTCGGATCTCTGTTTCGATCCGCCATCGGTTATATAGAAACGATCCTTCCTGCTTGTATATGTGAAGGAATCGCTGATTCAGCACAGTCGCCCGACCGTATGGCGTTTGAATGTGCGGCATGTCTTTCTTATAAACCAGCGTCTCCATCACCCCCGGATTCTCAGCCTTCCACTGATCCACCGTCTTATAGACCCAGAACCCCGCATCCTTCGCGCAGTAGTACTGATGCGTCGCCACCGTCGGCAGCCAGTCCCAGAAAGGAATCAGGTACATCACCAGCGCTGCGCCCCAGCCCCAGCACTTCGCTCTGCGCCCGCTTTTCCGAGCGTAACGAACCGCCAGAAGCACCACCACAATGGATAACAGCAAATACAACAGTACTGCTGGAATGACGACGATTCCGGTCATTTATGCTGCCCTCAATTCACATTGAATGCCGCGAATAGCACACCCACGCTCGCCATTGAGCGAATCTGCCTTGCCGTGCCCCGTGAGCGCGTCGTTGTTCTCCGAACCAAAGACGATGAGGTTGAAATCGCCCAGTGGACGACTCATGACGGCGTTGACGCTGTCGCCGCCGCCGATGCGCATTTTTGTGGTGATGGCGTTGCTGGTGAAATCTTCGAAGTAGAACGGCGTGCCGCTCTGGGGTTTGACGAAGGTGTCGCCCACGGGCTCGGTGTCGTGGGTGCCGAAGTGCAGCTTCCACGACAGCATGGAGGCGCGGTCCTTGAGGTATTGCTCGGTGAGGTTGCCGCTGCCGGTGGCAGGGTTGTAGCGGTTGAGTTCGCCGTGGGCGTTGATGCCGTCGTACAGAACGGTACTGCCGGTGACGGCGAAGGGGTTGAGTTTGTAGAGCGCACAGCGATACGCCTGCCGGTGCGCTGATAGCGGTGGCGGACACAGCCGGCCCAACCGCATGACGCCCACGCGAAAATTGCATCTGCAATGCATCACACCCCCTTGTTTTTATGATTTCCGAGTATTGCGCCCGGACATTTTGAGGGACTGTGGATTGGTGTCTGACTGCCTGTCTATACAACTTTAGTTGTAGATGGGCTATCCTATTGAATTAACTCACTATTTAGGTTTATTTCGGACTGTTTTGCCGGTTTTTGAGGCTGTTGACTGGTGTTTCTCCGGAGGGGTGATCAAGGAACGCACGCAGCACTGCGCCACAGCAAACAACAGGGGGCAAAACAACAGGCGCCCCCGGTTTCATGTCAGGCCTCTCGATGAGCCAAAAACCGAGCGCCTGGCGGCAAGTTCAAGAATGCGATCCGGGGCACTGTCCTCCTCCCGGCTTGCCATCGTTTGCCGCTGGAACATCTGCTGAAAAGGGAATCTTTTGCTCAGGTTGAATCGCCCCGGCCATCCTGGACAACAGTTCTGATAGATGACAATCTGGCGTGGGCCGGCGTGGTCTACTTCCCCAGCAACTCGCCAACGGACTTGAAATCCTCCACCCGGTCGCACAGGGCCTTGATCATCATCATGATGGGTACGCCCAGCAATAAGCCCCATACCCCCCATAACCAGCCCCAAAACAGCACCCCGACGAAAACCATCACGGCGTTCATCCGGCTTGCCTGGCCGGTAAGCCACGGCGTCAGCAAATAACCTTCCAGGGTGGTGATGACCAGCGAGATGCCGGCGACCGCGAGCGCCATGCTCACCGTTCCGAACTGGAGAAAGCCGACCAGCCCCGTGCCCCCGGTGACGATGACCGGACCGAGATACGGGATCATGTTGAATACGCCGGAAACGATGCCCCAAATCGCTGCATGCTCCAGGCCGATCCAGAGAAACGCGAGCCAGGTTGCCACGCCCACCACAATGCTGGTGAATATCTGCACCAGCAGATAACGCTGGATCTGGGCGGTGATTTCGTCCAGCACCTGCAGGGTGACTTTTTTCTTGCTGAGGGTGGGACCGGTGATCCTGACCAGCTTGCGCCGGAAAGTGTCGCCCGAAACCAGCAGGAAGTACGTCAGAAAAAGCACCATTACCGCTTGTCCGGCAAAGACGGCCGCACCCAGCGTTCCGGTCCAGAGGTGGTCCGTGATATTCAGTTTGGGTTTTTCGATGAGTACCCGGGTCACGCCTTTCGGAGCAGTGGCGGCCGGGGTGATCGTTTCATTCGCCGCGCTTTCAAGTTGAACGGCCGCTTTTTGCATCTGCTCCATCGCGCCATCAGTCGTCCCCCATTCCTTGCGCAGGGCTTTGCGGAATTTTTGCGCGGCGTCAGGCAGGGTTTCGATCCACTGGGCGGCCTCGTCGCTGAGCGAATAGACGAGGGAACCCGTTCCGCCCACGATGCCTGCCAACAACACGGCAGCCCCGATTGCACGAGGAATGCGCCATTTTTGCATCCGGTTGACGAGGGGTGAAAAGGCATAGCTGATCATGACGCCCAGCATCAGCGGGATAAAAAACGCGCGCGCCCAGTGCAATACGAAGATGGCGGCCAGCACGGCAAGTACCGTGAGCGCAAGGTTGTGTACGTCAGCTTGCACACGGACGGCGGGCAGGGATGCAATCGACGTGACCGCCTCTTCGACGATCACGGCGCGGTTTTCCGGGTCGTGGGGGGCTTCTGAACTCGTGGGGGGTGCATCGGGTATGGCCGCGGTATTCATGGTGTCGTGTCCTGAACAACCGGGGACAGACCACGGTTTTTGTCTTTTTCTGGGGGGTCTTCAGGATCGACTGCTGCTGGCCACGCGCCATCCCTGAATGTCTGCTAGCAGTATGCAGCAAAAAGGCGTTTTGCCGCCCGGATTCGGGTCAGCCCATTCAGTCAATTCAGCGCGCGACGCGGCCGCTGACTCAGCTGACTTCGTCGATCCAGGCCATCTGGATCGCTTCGAGGATTTTCTCGCCGGAATGCTCGGGGTTGTCCTCGAAGTCGGGCAGTTCCATCACCCAGCGGTGCAGGTCGGTGAAGCGGATGGTGCGCGGGTCGATTTCGGGGTGCGCTTCGGAGAGTTCGATGGCGATGTCGAGGGAATCCGTCCACTTCATTTCAATGACCTTCCTTGACCATGTTGATGGTGTATTTGGGGATTTCGATCACCAGGTCGGCACTGTTGACGCGCGCCTGGCATGACAGCCGCGACTGCGGTTCCAGCCCCCAGGCCTTGTCGAGCAGATCGTCCTCTTCCTCGGTGGATTCAGCCAGCGAATTGAAGCCTTCGCGCACGATGACGTGGCAGGTGGTGCAGGCGCAGGATTTTTCGCAGGCATGCTCGATCTCGACGCCGTTGGCAAGCAGGGTATCGCAGATGGTGTCTCCAGGCTTGGCTTCGATGACGGCGCCTTCGGGACAGAGTTCGACGTGGGGCAGTACGATGAGTTGGGGCATGGTTTGAATGGTATCAGTCAGGCAGCCTGGGCGTGTTGGCTGGGCAGTGCTTTCAGCACACCGTCCCAGAATTGTAGGCGGGCGTTGACCGCGGCTTCGGCCGCGGCTTCGGCTTCGCGCCATTTCCCGGCGTCGCCGCCGCACAGGGCGGCGAGCAGGCGCAGCGACAGCGGCGCGTGGAAATCTTCGTCCAGGTGGACGTGGCGGTTGAGGTAGTAGTGGAAGCTGGGCGCCTGCGCTTCGGTCACCGCCATGCGCGACAGGAAGGCGCGAAACATCGACGGAATGACGTGTTCGCGCCCCAGCGCCAGCGCGGCAGCGACGGTGTGCGGCTTGCCACTGGCGATGAAATCGAAGGTGCTGCGGGTGAAGGTGGCGGACGGCGCAGGCGCCAGGCCCGAGGCGAGGGCGGCATCGATCCCCTGCTCGCCCGCCAGTTGCACGAAGCGCGCGGGCGTGTCGGCATCGGCGCCAACCTCGCGCATGGCGGCGAGATACAGCATGTAGTGGCTGGTAAACCCTTCCTGGCCCGGCAGCGCGATGTCGGTTTCCTCTTCCAGCACCAACTCGTTGATGAAGCGCTGCACCGAGGCGTCGCTGCCCGGCGTCCACGGCCAGCGCGCGGGGGCGACCTCGTTCTGCAGGTACTTGATCAGCGACATGAAATCCCACACCGAATAGACGTGGTGCTGCATGAACACGCGCAGATCGTCCAGCGTCTGCACGGCGGCGTAGATCGGGTGCGCTTCGAGCTTGACCCGCAGGGATTCGATGAAGGCGTCGTTCAGCATGATTCGATCAACCGAAGGTTTCCAGTTTCTGCCCGGCCATCGCGCGGCGCACGTTCTGGTCCATGCGGCGCTGGGCGAATTCGGTGGTGGCCGCGTTCAGCGCCTCGATGCCGCGCTTGATGGCCAGGTGGTGATTAGGCTCGACATCGGGGCTCGCCATCAGCTTTTCAAGAGCGGCGATGCTGGCTTCGATCGCGGCGGTTTCGGCCTCATCGAGCAACGCCGCGTCTTCCGCCATCGCCGCGCGGGTGGCGGCGATCAGGCCCTGCGCATCGACGATCTGCTCGTTCAGCGCGCGCGCGAACATGTCGTCCTTGGCGTGGGTGAAGGCGTCCTTCAGCATGCGGGTGATGTCCTCGTCGCCCAAGCCATAGGACGGCTTGACCTGCACGCTGGCTTCCACCCCGCTGCTCTGCTCGCGTGCCGCCACCGACAAGAGGCCGTCGGCGTCGACCTGGAATGTGACGCGGATGCGCGCCGCGCCCGCCACCATGGGCGGAATCCCGCGCAGTTCGAAGCGCGCCAGCGAGCGGCAGTCGGACGCCAGTTCGCGTTCACCCTGCAGCACGTGCACGCTCATCGCGGTCTGGCCGTCCTTGAAGGTGGTGAATTCCTGCGCGCGCGCGGTGGGAATGGTGGTGTTACGCGGGATGACCTTCTCGGTCAGCCCGCCCATGGTTTCCAGGCCCAGCGACAGCGGAATCACGTCGAGCAGCAGCCAGTCGTCGCCGGCGCGGTTGCCTGCCAGCACATCGGCCTGCATGGCGGCACCGAGCGCGACGACCTTGTCGGGATCGAGATTGGTGAGCGGCGTCTGCTTGAAGAAATCGGCCACGGCTTGGCGGATGCACGGCATGCGGGTGGAACCGCCGACCATCACCACGCCCTTGATCTCGTCGACCGACAGCCCCGCGTCACGAAGCGCCTTGCGGGTGGGCGCCAGGGTTTTGGTGACCAGGCCTGCCGTCATGGCGTTGAACGCGGCCTGGGTCAGGGTCGCGTCCATCATTTCCCCGGTCGACAGCACGGCGGTGACGCGCACCTCGGTGTGTTCGGTCAGGGCTTCCTTGGCATAGCGAGCCTTGGTCAGCAGCAAGCGCATGTCGCCCGCCGACAGCGGCTGAAAGCGGCCCTGTTCGACGATCCAGCAGAACACGCGCTGATCGAAGTCGTCGCCGCCGAGCGCCGAGTCGCCGTTGGTCGCCAGCACCTCGAACACGCCCTTGGACAGTTTCAGGATGGAAATATCGAAGGTGCCGCCGCCGAGGTCGTAGACGGCATAGACGCCTTCGGAGGCGTTATCGAGACCGTAGGCAATGGCCGCGGCAGTCGGCTCGTTCAAGAGGCGCAGCACGTTGATGCCGGCCAGTTGCGCGGCGTCTTTGGTGGCCTGGCGCTGGGCGTCGTCGAAGTAGGCCGGCACGGTGATCACCGCGCCGACGAGTTCGCCGTCCATCGCGGCTTCGGCACGCTGGCGCAGCACTTTCAGGATTTCGGCCGAGACCTCGACCGGGCTTTTCACGCCGGCAGCGGTTTTCAGTTGCACCATGCCGGGCGCATCGACGAAACGATACGGCAGGCTTGCGATGTCGTCGATGTCGGCAATGCCGCGGCCCATGAAGCGCTTCACCGAAGCGATGGCGTTGTGGGGGTCGCTGTTTTGCGCGGCTTGCGCGGCGTAGCCCACATCGATGTCGCCGCTGGAACAGTAGCGCACCACCGACGGCAACAGCGAATGCCCGGATTCGTCGTCCAGCACCACGGCGAGGCCGGAGCGCACCGTGGCCACCAGCGAATTGGTCGTGCCCAGATCGATCCCCACCGCCAGCCGGTGCTGGTGCGGGGCGGTGGACATGCCGGGTTCGGCGATCTGCAGCAAGGCCATCTTAAGCTTCCAGTTCTTCGTAAACATCGCCCACTTCGGCGATGAGTTTGTCCATGAATCGCAGTTGGCGCACGGCCTCGGAGGCGGCCGCAAAGTCGTGCGCCGTGTCGATCAGTTCGGCCAGTTGCGCCTCGATCCGGCGATGCGCGGCGCGCAGGTCGTCGGCCAGGGCATCCAGCGCGTCCATGCGCTTGCCGGCACGCGCGTCCTCGATGGCCTCGCGCCATTCCATCTGCTGCATCAGGAAAGCCGGCGCCATCTTCGTGTTGCTGGCATCGAGCGCGTCGATGCCCTGCAACTTCAGCAGGTAGACGCCGCGGCTCACCGGATGCTTCAGCGTCTGGTAGGCCTCGTTCACCTGCGTCGCCCACTGCATGGCCACCCGCTGCTCGGCGTCCGGCTGCGCTGCAAAGCGGTCCGGGTGCACCGTATTCTGCAGTTCGCGGTAGGCGGCATCGAGCTGGTTGCGATCCAGCGCATACGATTGCGGCAGCCCGAACAGTTCGAAGTGGGTTTGGGTGAAATCCATGGCAGGTGAGGCGTTAGGCGTTAGGCGTGAGGGGTGAGGCAGGGGCACGACGCTCCCTTACCCCTCACCCCTCACCTATCAATCAAACGTTAAACGACTCGCCGCAGCCGCACTCGTTCTTCACGTTCGGGTTGTTGAACTTGAAGCCTTCGTTCAGGCCTTCGCGGGTGTAATCCAACTCGGTGCCGTCGATGTAGGCCAGGCTTTTCGGGTCGACGAAAACGGTCACGCCGTGGCTGGTGAAGACCTCGTCGCCTTCCGGTACGTCATCGGCGAACTCCAGCTTGTAGGCCATGCCGGAGCAGCCGGTGGTGCGCACGCCGAGACGGATGCCGACGCCCTTGCCGCGCTTGGCGAGGTAGCTGGTCACGTGTTGCGCTGCGCGCTCGGAGAGGGTCACCGCCATGGCTTACTCCAGACCTTTTTTCTGCTTGTAGTCGGCAACCGCGGCCTTGATCGCGTCTTCGGCGAGGATCGAGCAGTGGATCTTCACCGGCGGCAGCGCGAGTTCTTCGGCAATCGCCGTGTTCTTGATCTCCATCGCCTGGTCGAGCGTCTTGCCCTTGACCCATTCGGTCACCAGCGAGGATGAGGCAATGGCCGAGCCGCAGCCGTAGGTCTTGAACTTGGCGTCTTCAATCAGGCCATCCTTGCCGACCTTGATCTGCAGCTTCATCACGTCGCCGCAGGCGGGCGCGCCGACCATGCCGGTGCCGACGCCTTCGTCATCCTTGGCGAACGAACCCACGTTGCGGGGATTTTCGTAATGGTCGAGTACTTTTTCGCTGTAAGCCATGTGTGTTCTCCTTAAATCAGTGTGCAGCCCACTGCACGGAATCCAGGTCAACGCCTTCCTTGAACATTTCCCACAAAGGGGAAAGCTCGCGCAGCTTGCCGATCTTCTCGTGCAAGAGCTTGATGGCGTAATCAACTTCTTCCTCGGTGGTGAAGCGGCCGATGGAGAAACGGATCGAGCTGTGCGCCAGTTCGTCGCTGCGGCCCAGTGCGCGCAGCACGTAGGACGGCTCCAGGCTGGCCGAGGTGCAGGCGGAACCTGAAGACACCGCCAGATCCTTGATCGCCATGATCAGCGACTCGCCTTCGACGAAATTGAAGCTGACGTTGAGGTTGTGCGGTACGCGCTGGTCCATGTCGCCGTTCAGATGCACTTCCTCGATGTCCTTGAGGCCGTTGTAGAGGCGGTCGCGCAGCATGCGGATGCGCTCGTTCTCGGTGGCCATCTCTTCCTGGGCGATGCGGAAGGCTTCGCCCATGCCGACGATCTGGTGAGTGGCCAGCGTGCCGGAACGCATGCCGCGCTCGTGGCCGCCGCCGTGCATCTGCGCTTCGAGACGGATGCGCGGCTTGCGGCGCACGTACAGCGCGCCGATGCCCTTGGGGCCGTAGGTCTTGTGGGCCGAGAACGACATCAGATCCACAGGGAGCGTCTTCAGGTCGATCGGCATCTTGCCGGTGGCTTGCGCTGCGTCGACGTGGAAGATCACGCCCTTCTCGCGGCAGATCTTGCCGATGGCGTCGAGGTCCTGGATCACGCCGATTTCGTTGTTGACCGCCATCACCGAGGCCAGCACGGTGTCGGGGCGGATCGCGGCGCGGAAGGCGTCGAGGTCGATAAGGCCGTTTTCCTTGACGTTCAGATAGGTGGCCTCGAAGCCCTGGCGCTCCATTTCACGAACGGTGTCGAGCACGGCCTTGTGTTCGGTGCGCACGGTGATGATGTGCTTGCCCTTGGTGCCCGAGTAGAAGTGCCCTGCGCCCTTGATGGCGAGGTTGTTCGATTCGGTGGCGCCGGAGGTGAACACGATTTCTTTCGAATCGGCACCGACCAGCGCAGCGATCTGGCCGCGCGCCTCTTCCACCGCGGCTTCGGCTTCCCAGCCATACGGGTGCGAGCGCGAAGCGGGGTTGCCGAAATGCTCGGTCAGATAAGGGATCATCCTGGCCGCCACACGGGGATCGACCGGGGTGGTGGCGGAGTAATCGAAATACAGTGTTTTCATCGTTTTGCCCTGATTCAATCGTTCAAGCGGCCAGCGTCATCTTCGATGTGCGGCGGTCCTGCAACACCTTTTCCTTGCACTCGTCCTGCTTGGCCGCCAGCGTGGCCAGCGTGATGTTGTCCAGGTAATCGTAGATATGGGCGTTAAGCCCCATCCACAAGTCGTGCGTCAGGCAGCGGTGTTCGTCGTGGCAGTTTTCCTTGCCGCCGCACTGGGTCGCATCGATGGGTTCGTCGACCGCGCGGATGATGTCGGCCACGGTGACGTCGGCGAGCGCCCTGGCGAGGTAGTAGCCGCCGCCGGGACCGCGCACGCTTTCGACCAGCTCGTGACGGCGCAGTCGGCTGAACAGTTGTTCCAGATACGACAGGGATATGTCCTGACGCTCGCTGATGCCAGCCAGCGTCACCGGACTCTTGCCGCCGCGCAGGGCCAGATCCAGCATGGCGGTAACAGCGAAGCGGCCTTTTGTGGTCAATCTCATGACTCGTTCTCCTGAATTTTGCCGGAACTATAAAATTCCCGAGCATTTCAGTCAACTATTGCTTACCCGAGCAATTTAGTCAACTATTTTGTTCAAATAACCGGGGTCGAAATCGTCCGGCTTGTCCTGCCCTGCCGGCACCGCGGCGCCCAGTTTCTGCAGCTGCGCCAGGATCAGTTCCAGCCGGTGGTCGATGTGGGCCGAATGATCGATCAGGCCGTGGATCGCCTTGACCACCGGGTCATTCATGTCGGCCGAAATGGCGTAGGCCGAGAAGCCCAGCTTTTCCGCCTGCTGGTTGCGCTGGATCTCGGCGGCGCTGTCCAGAATGCGGGCGGGGATGCCCACCGCCGTCGCATTGTCCGGCACGTCCTTCACCACCACGGCGTTGGAACCGACGCGCGCATTGGCGCCGATGGTGATCGGGCCGAGGATCTTGGCGCCCGCCCCCACCACCGCGCCGGGCTTCAGGGTGGGGTGGCGCTTGCCCTTGTTCCACGAGGTGCCGCCCAGCGTCACGCCGTGATACAGGGTGCAGTCGTCGCCGATCTCGGCGGTTTCGCCGATCACCACGCCCATGCCGTGGTCGATGAAGACGCGGCGGCCGATCGTGGCCCCGGGATGGATTTCGATGCCGGTGAGCCAGCGCCCGATATGCGAGGTGAAGCGCGCCAGCCACTTCCACTGCATGCGCCACAGCCTGTGGGCCAGGCGGTGGATGACCATGGCGTGAAAGCCGGGATAGGTGGTGACGACCTCGAAGGTCGTGCGCGCGGCCGGGTCGCGGTCGAACACGACGGCGATGTCTTCCTTGAGTTGGCTGAGCAGTTTCATGTGCTTGAGGATGCTATTTCCCAGTAATTTAGTCAACTATTCCGTGTCGTGGTTCCGTGCCCGGTTCGCGGCCTGCCGGGTTTCCTGAGCCGCTGTCAGGATTCCGCGCAGGATGTTCACTTCCTCCTTCGCCAGCCGGGTGCGAGAAAACAGCCGGCGCAGCTTCAGCATCAGCTTGCTGGGTGAGCCGGGGTTGAGGAATTCCAGATCGGCCAGTGTAGTTTCCAGGTGGCTGTAGAACCTCTCCAATTCGTCCCCCGTCGCCGCGTCCATTTCAGGCTGCGGCCAGCTCGCGTGACCCAGCCAGGCCTGGCGAATTTCGTAGCTCAGCACCTGCACCGCCGCCGCCAGGTTGAGCGAACTGTAGTCGGGGTTGGCATTGATCGTCACCAGCCCCTGGCACAGGCCCAGTTCCTCGTTCGACAACCCGCTGGTCTCATTGCCGAACACCAGCGCCACCGGGCCGGCCTGGGCCTCGGTCAGCAGACGGATGGCCGTTACGGGCGGTGTCAGCACATCGGCCACGATGTCACGGCGACGCGCCGACACCCCCAGCACCAGCGTGGTGTCGGCCAGTGCCTCGGCCAGCGTGGCACACACGGTAGCCCGCGCCAGCACGTCGCCCGCACTCGCGGCCATTGCATCGGCCTGGCTATTGGGGAAAACGGCGGGCGCGACAAGATAAAGCTGACTGAGCCCCATTGTCTTCATCGCCCGCGCCGCCGCCCCGATATTGCCTGGGTGGCTGGTACGCGCCAGCACGATGCGAATATTGGCGAGAAGTTTCGGGTCAGCCGGCGTCATCAAGTTAACGTCATCAAGTAAAATAGCGGTTCGTTCTTTGAATCTATTGCCAGACACCATGCATCCCATGCTCAATACGGCGGTGAAAGCCGCTCGCAAAGCCGGGGCGATCATCAATCGCGCCTCGCTCGACCTCGACCAGCTCACCGTAAGGAGCAAGCAGGACCGCGATTATGTGACCGAGGTCGACCAGATGGCCGAACGCGCCATCATCGAAACCCTGCTCGACGCCTATCCAAATCATGGGATTTTAGCAGAGGAGTCCGGCACGGCCGACGCCAAGAACGGCGAGGACTATCAGTGGATCATCGATCCGCTCGACGGCACCACCAACTTCCTGCACGGCCTGCAGCAATATTCGATTTCCATCGCGCTGAAGCACAAGGGCCAGATCACCCAGGCCGTGGTGTACGACCCCGCGCGCAACGAACTCTTCACCGCCACCCGCGGCCGCGGCGCCATGCTCAACGACCGCCGCATCCGCGCCAGCAAGCGTGCCAAGTTAAGCGAATGCCTGATCGGCACCGGCTTTCCCTTCCGCGATTTCAGCTTCGCCGAGGCCTACCTCAACATGTTCCGCGACATGATGAAAGCCACATCCGGCCTGCGTCGCCCCGGCTCTGCCGCACTCGACCTGTGCTACGTGGCCTGCGGCCGCTATGACGGTTTCTGGGAAATGCACCTGAAGCCCTGGGACCTCGCCGCCGGCAGCCTGATCGCGCAGGAATCCGGCGCCCTGGTCGGCAACTTCATGGGCGACGAAGGCTTCCTGGAATCCGGCAACATCGTCGCCGCCACTCCGAAAATCTTCTCGCAGATGCTGCAGATCCTCGCCCCGCACCTGCCACCCGAACTGAAGGTCTGATCCCGACGCCGGTCCGTCCATGTCGATCGCCAAGGAGCCCACTGCCCACACGCCGATGATGCAGCAGTACCTGGGCATCAAGGCGCAGCATCCCGACATGCTGCTGTTCTACCGCATGGGCGATTTTTACGAGCTGTTCTACGACGACGCCGAAAAGGCGGCGCGGCTGCTGAACATCACGCTCACCACGCGCGGCGCCTCGGCCGGAAGCCCGATCAAGATGGCCGGCGTGCCCTATCACAGCGCCGAGCAGTATCTGGCGCGGCTGTTGAAGCTGGGCGAATCGGTGGTGATCGCCGAGCAGGTGGGCGATCCTGCAACATCCAAAGGCCCGGTCGATCGGCAGGTGGCGCGCATCGTCACGCCGGGCACGCTGACCGATTCCGGCCTGCTGGACGAGACGCAGGACACGCTGATTCTGGCCATCGCACCTGGCACAGAAGCGATCGGCGCGGCCTGGCTCAATCTTGCCGCCGGGCGCTTCCAGGTTACCGAGGTCAACGCCACTGCCCTGCCCGCCCTGCTGGCGCGCGTGCGGCCGGCGGAAATCCTGGCGCCCGATGATTTTGCACTCAACGCCGCACCTTGCGCGGTGCGGCGCCTGGCGCCGTGGCAGTTCGACACGGCCGGCGCGCAGACCCGTCTGGCGCAGCAATTCGGCAGCCGCGATCTCGCCGGCTTCGGCGTGGCCGACCTGCCCCTGGCCATCGCCGCCGCAGGCGCCCTGCTCGACTACATCCAGACCACCCAGCGCACCGCGCTGCCGCACATCCAGTCCATCCGCGCCGAGCGCGACAGCGACTTCGTGCAGCTCGACGCCGCCACCCGGCGCAATCTTGAATTGACTGAAACCCTGCGCGGCGAAGCCGCACCGACCCTGCTGTCGGTGCTCGACACCACCGCCACCGGCATGGGCACGCGCCTGCTGCGCCATTGGCTGCACCACCCGCTGCGCGACCGCGACATCCTGACCCGACGGCGCGATGCCATCGGCGTGCTGGCCGAACGGACCGACACCGCCGCAACGCTCACCCGCCTGCTGAAAAGCTGTGCCGATGTCGAACGGATCAGTGGCCGCATTGCACTGAAAAACGCGCGGCCGCGCGATCTGTCCGGCCTGCGCGACACCCTGGCGCTGCTGCCTGACCTCGCTGCCGCATTGCCCGACGACCGCGCCCGCCTGTCGGCGCTGCAAGCCGCGCTCGCTGCCCGCCCCGACCTGCACACCCTGCTTGCACGCGCGATCCAGCCTGAGCCTGCCAGCGTGCTGCGCGAGGGCGGCGTCATCGCCGACGGTTTTGATGACGACCTCGACGAACTGCGCGCGCTGACGCGCGACGCCGGGGCCTTCCTGCTGGAACTGGAAACCCGCGAACGCGTGCGCTCCGGCATCGCCACGCTCAAGGTCGAATACAACAAGGTGCACGGCTTCTACATCGAAGTCAGCCGTGCGCAAGCAGACAAAGTGCCCGTCCCCGACGATTACCGCCGCCGCCAGACGCTGAAAAACGCCGAGCGCTACATCACGCCGGAACTCAAGGCCTTCGAGGACAAGGCGCTGTCGGCGCAGGATCGCGCGCTGGCGCGCGAAAAGGCGCTGTTCGAGGCCTTGCTGGAGTCGCTGACGCCGCATGTGCCGGACCTGCTGAAGATCGCCGCCGCGCTGGCCGAGATCGACGTGCTGGCGAGCCAGGCCGAGCGCGCGGGCACGCTCAGGCTTAACGCGCCCGAGTACAGCGAGGAGCCCGGCATCGTCATCCGCGGCGGCCGCCATCCGGTGGTCGAGGCGCAGGTGGCGCACTTCATTCCCAACGACGTGACGTTCAATCGCAGCCGCCAGATGCTGCTGATCACCGGGCCCAACATGGGCGGCAAGTCGACCTACATGCGGCAGGTCGCGCTGATCACGCTGCTGGCCTGCTGCGGCCTGTGGGTACCCGCCAGTTCGGCCAGGATCGGTGACGTCGACCAGATCTTCACCCGCATCGGCGCCTCCGACGACCTGGCCGGAGGCCGTTCGACTTTCATGGTCGAGATGACCGAAACCGCACACATCCTGCACAACGCCAGCGCCAACAGTCTGGTGCTGCTGGACGAAATCGGCCGCGGCACCTCCACCTTCGACGGCCTCGCGCTGGCATGGGCGGTGGCGCGGCATCTCGTCACCGCCACCCGCGCGTTTACGCTGTTCGCGACCCACTATTTCGAGCTGACGCAACTGGCGCAGGAATTCCGCCAACTCGCCAACGTGCATCTCGACGCCAAGGAGCATGGCACCGACCTGGTATTTCTGCACGCGGTGGAGGAAGGCCCGGCCTCGCAAAGCTACGGCATCCAGGTCGCGCGTCTGGCCGGCGTGCCCAGCCCTGTGATCCATGCCGCGCGACGCCACTTGCGCGAACTGGAGGACGCGCAGCTGCAGCCCGGCCCGCAAGGCGACCTGTTCGCCGCGCACCTGCCCAACGACGAACCGCCGCCGCACCCTGCGCTCGACCAGTTGCGCGAACTCGACCCCGATACGCTCACCCCGAAGGCGGCGCTCGACATGCTCTACGCGCTGAAGGCTTTGACGGACACATCGCCATGAAAACCCTGCGCCTGGACACGGCCGAACTCGGCCTCGACTTCAACGCCGCGTTGAAGCTGGCGACCGCCATCGCCCGGCAGCAGCTGGGTGACGACACGATGTTGTTGAGTTGGTACGACCGCGAACGCGATCTCGAATCGCCTGCGGGGGTGAGCGAATGCCACGAAGGCTGCGCGACCAAAGGGTCGTGGGACTATGCGGAAAACCGCGGGGCACGGCTGGCGGTGGAGTTCGATTCGGGCCGCTTTTACTTCTGCTTTCTTTAGGCCTCGGCCGCCACCACCCGAACCGTCTGCCCCAGGCACTGCACCGTCTGGCTCGCCCGGATTTTCGCCGTCTTGCGGCTTTCGGGCTGACCGTCAACGGTCACGTCGCCGTTGGCGATCATGAGCTTGCCCTGGCCGCCGCTGTCGGCGATGCCGGTGAGCTTGAGCAGGTCGCACAGCGCGACGTGTTCGCCGCGCAGTTTGAATTCAATCGTGTCCATGCCGCCTATGCCCCGCGCCGACGCCACAGATAGCGATAGACAAAACCCGGATAGGCAAACACCACGAACAGTGAGGCGTTGACCGCGTAGAACTCCCAGTTCTGCGTGTGGATGGTGCCGAGTTTGCCCTCCAGCAGCATCGCGATGCCGCCGACCACGAAGAACAGCACGACCAGTTCCAGCAGCCGCCAGGCGAAGGACTTGCTGCCAGCGTTGGGTTTGACGACGAAGAAAATACGCCCGAACAGGAACGGCAGGTTGGCGGCGATGAACGCCAGGATCAGCAGCAGGGAGGTGGAGAAATTCACGGTGGTTCCGAAAAGCCAGACAACGCCGGAGCAGACCTGCTCCGGCACGGATTGGTTCAAAAGTTCAAGTCTAGAACGACGCGCCGATCGCGTACACGCACACCGCCATCAGCGGCTGCGGCAGGATGCCGAGCGCCAGCACGGCCAGCCCGTTGGCCGACATGATGACACGGGCATCGGGGCAGGCGGAAATCGCTTCGGTATCGTGCGGGGTGTCGAAATACATCAGCTTGACGATGCGCAGGTAGTAGAACGCGCCGATCAGCGAGAACAGCACCGCCGCCACCGCCAGCCATACGTAGCCGATCTCGACCACGGCCTGCAGCACCGACAGCTTGGCATAGAAGCCGACCGTGGGCGGCACGCCGGCCATGGAGAACATCAGCAGCAGCATCAGGAAGGCGAACCACGGGCTGCGGCGGTTCAAGCCCTTGAAATCGTCGAGCTTGTCGGCCTCGAAACCGGCGCGGGACAGCAAGAGGATCATGCCGAAGCCGCCCAGGCTCATCAGCGCGTACACCAGCACGTAGAACATCGCACTGCCGTAGCCGTTCTGCGAGCCCGCCAGGATGCCCAGCAGCATGAAGCCCATGTGCGAGATGGTCGAGTAGGCCAGCATGCGCTTGAGGTTGGTCTGCGCGATGGCCGCGAGGTTGCCGACCGCCATCGACAGCACTGCCAGGATCACCAGCATGTCGCGCCATTCGGCGACCTGCGATTCCAGCCCCTGGCCGAGAATGCGCACGACGAAGGCGAAGGCGGCGATCTTGGGCGCTGAGCCGATGAACAGGGTCATCGCGGTGGGTGCACCGTGGTAGACGTCGGGCACCCACATGTGGAAGGGCACCGCGCCGAGCTTGAAAGCCAGGCCGGCGACGATGAAGACGATGCCGAACACCAGCGGAATGCGCAGGTCGGTGCCGTCGGCCAGGATCTGCGCCATGTCGGCCAGCGCGAGCGTGCCGGTGACGCCATAGATCATCGACATGCCGTAGAGCAGCATGCCGGAGGCCAGCGCACCCAGGACGAAATATTTCATCGCCGCCTCGGTCGCCACGCTGGAATCGCGCTGCAGCGCAACCATCGCATAGAGCGAGAGCGACAGCAGTTCGAGACCCAGATACAGCGTGAGGAAATGGCTGGCCGACACCATCACCATCATGCCCAGCAGCGCGAACAGCGCGAGCACGAAAAATTCGCCCTTGTAGAGCCCGCGCTGGCGCAGGTAGTCGCGCGAATACACCATCACCACGGCAACGGTCAGGTAGAGGAACAGCTTCAGCACGTCCGCCAGCGGATCGTCGATGACCAGGCCACCCAGCGCCAGCACCGGCAGGGTGGAGAAATCGCGCGCGGTGAGGAAGGCCGCACCGACCACGGTGGCAAGCGACAGCACATAGGCGATGTAGCGCTTGCTGTCGTCGACGGCGGCATCGATCACCAGGATCAGCGACACCATCGCCAGCACGAAAATCTCGGGCAGCACGGGGGCGAATTGCGTGAGGAAGTCGCTCATCTGGGAACCTTAAGGCAGTTTGCTTTGGGCGACGTGCGCCAACAGGTCGACCACCGACACGTGCATGATGTCGGTGAACGGCTTGGGATAGAGGCCCATGGCGAGCACGAGGACAGCGAGCACGCCGAGGATCAGGATCTCGCGCGCGTTGACGTCTGCGAGTTCTTCGACGTGCGGGTTGGTGACGGCGCCGAACACCACGCGCTTGTACATCCACAGCGTATACGCCGCGCCGAGGATGAGCGTGGTGGCGGCGACGAAGGCGAACCAGAAATTGACCTTCGCGGCGGCCATGATGACCATGAATTCGCCGACGAAGCCGGACGTCGCGGGAAGGCCCACGTTGGCCATGGCGAACAGCATGAAGAAGGCAGCGAACACCGGCATCTTGTTGACCAGGCCGCCGTAGTCCTTGATCTGGCGCGAATGCAGGCGGTCGTACATGACGCCGATGCAGAGGAACAGCGCGGCCGAGACGAAGCCGTGCGAGATCATCTGCACCAGACCACCTTCGAGGCCGAGCGGGCTGAACATGAAGAAGCCGAGGGTGACGAAGCCCATGTGCGCGATCGACGAATAGGCGATGAGCTTCTTCATGTCGGACTGCGCCAGCGCGACCAGGCCGATGTAGGCGACGGCAATCAGGGACAGCGTGATGACGAACCAGGCGAGTTCGGCGCTGGCATCCGGCAGGATCGGCAGGATGAAGCGCAGGAAGCCGTAGGCGCCGACCTTCAGCGTGATCGCCGCCAGCACCACCGAGCCGCCGGTGGGCGCCTCGACGTGGGCGTCGGGCAGCCAGGTGTGCACCGGCCACATCGGCACCTTGACGCCGAAGGCCAGCAGGAAGGCGAAGAACATCATCGTCTGCGCCGTCATGCCGAGCGTGGTGGTGTGCCAGGTCTGGATGTCGAAGCTGCCGCCCGACTGGAAATACAGATAGATCATCGACACCAGCATCAGGAGCGAGCCGAGCAGGGTGTAGAGGAAGAACTTGAACGCGGCATAGACGCGGTTCGGGCCGCCCCACACGCCGACGATCAGGTACAGCGGAATGAGCATGCCTTCGAAGAAGACGTAGAACAGGATGCCGTCGAGCGAGGCAAACACGCCGTTGATGAGGCCGGACATGATGAGGAAGGCCGCCATGTACTGCGCGACCTTGTCCTGGATCACCTGCCAGCCGGCGATCACCACCAGTACGGTGATGAAACTGTTCAACAGGATCAGCGGCATCGAGATGCCGTCCACGCCGAGGTGGTAATGGATGTTGAACGCCGGGATCCACTCGGCCTTTTCGACGAACTGCATCGCCGAGGTGCCGGTGTCGAAGCCGGTGACCAGCGGGATCGCAACGATCAGCCCCAGCAGCGCGCCGGCCAGAGCAACCCAGCGCGCGAGCGCCGCATTGCGGTCGGAGCCGGTGGCGAGCACCGCCACCCCGGCCAGAATCGGAACCCAGATGACAAGAGAAAGTATCGACTGTCCGAACATGGTTATCGTTTTAGTTGAGCCGCGCGAACCAGGTCACCAGGGCGAACACCCCGATCAGCATGGCGAACGCGTAGTGGTAGATGTAGCCGGACTGGAAGGCCTTGACCAGGCGCGAGAAGCGTTCGACCAGGTGCACCGTTCCGTTGACGAAGAAGCCGTCGATCACGTTCTGGTCGCCGCGACGCCACAGGAAGCCACCGAGAAAGCGGGCGCCCTTGGCAAACACCCAGCTATAGAGTTCGTCGAACCAGTATTTGTTGAGCAGCATCTGGTGCAGGAACTTGAAGCGCTGTGCGATGGCAGCCGGAATGTCCGGGCGCTTGAGGTAGAAGAAGGCTGCCAGGCCCACCCCCGCCACTGCCAGCCAGAATGGCAACGTCATCACCGCGTGCAGGCCCATCGCTGTCGCGCCGCGGAAATGCTGGTTGAGTTCGTGCATCACCGGATGGCGGTCGGACACGTAGATCGCGCTGCCGAAATAGTCGCCGAACAGCATGGCCTCGATGGTCATGTAGCCGATCACCAGCGAAGGCAGCGCCAGCGCAAGCAGGGGCCCGGTCACCACCCAGGGCGTCTCGTGCGGCGTGCCGCCGTGGCCGTGATCGTCTTGTCCGTGGCTGGCATCGTCGTGATGGTGCGCGTTATGGAAGCGCTCCTTGCCGTGGAACACCAGGAAATACATGCGGAAAGAGTAGAAGGCGGTGACGAAAACGCCGATCAGCACCGCCCAGTAGGCGATGTCGGCCACCGGCAGATTCGACAGCTTGACCGCCTCGATGATGGTTTCCTTGGAATAGAAGCCCGACAGGAAAGGCGTTCCGATCAGCGCCAGCGAGCCGATCAGCGAGGTGATCCAGGTGATCGGCATGTATTTCTTCAGGCCACCCATGTAGCGGATGTCCTGGTTGTGGTGCATGGCGATGATGACCGAACCGGCGGCGAGGAACAGCAGCGCCTTGAAGAAGGCATGCGTCATCAGGTGGAACACCGCAACCGAATAGGCCGAGGCGCCGAGCGCGACGGTCATGTAGCCCAGCTGCGACAGCGTCGAATACGCCACCACCCGCTTGATATCGTTCTGCACGATGCCGAGGAAACCCATGAACAACGCGGTGATCGCGCCGATGACCATGATGAAGCTCAGGGCCACGTCGGACAGCTCATACAGCGGCGACATGCGCGCGACCATGAAGATGCCGGCGGTCACCATCGTCGCCGCGTGGATCAGCGCTGAAATCGGCGTCGGGCCTTCCATCGAGTCGGGCAGCCAGACGTGCAGCGGGAACTGCGCCGACTTGCCCATGGCGCCGATGAACAAAAGTATCCCGATGACGGTCATCAACATCCACGGCGCATCCGGCCACAGGGTGATGGTCTCATTGGCGAGCGACGGTGCCTTGGCAAACACGGTGGCGTAATCGAGCGAGCCGAAATAGGCCAGCACCAGACCAATGCCGAGGATGAAGCCGAAGTCGCCAACCCGGTTGACCAGGAAGGCCTTGAGGTTGGCGTAGATCGCCGTCTCTTTCGTGTACCAGAAACCGATCAGCAGGTAGGACACCAGGCCCACCGCTTCCCAGCCGAAAAACAGCTGCAGGAAGTTGTTGCTCATCACCAGCATCAGCATCGAGAAGGTGAACAGCGAGATGTAGCTGAAGAAGCGCTGGTAGCCGGGGTCGTCGTGCATGTAGCCGATGGTGTAGATGTGCACCATCAGCGAGACGAAGGTGACGACCAGCATCATCATCGCGGTCAGCGCATCGATCAGGAAGCCGACCTCGAAGCTGAGGTCGCCCAGCACCATCCAGGTGTAGAC
>Ga0299912_10000291_pt1 | contig 45782 bp, 40 predicted proteins | sample RVTome_2_FD_207667 | JGI IMG/M metagenome (GOLD analysis project Ga0299912, IMG submission 207667) | Soil microbial communities from uranium-contaminated site in the Upper Colorado River Basin, Wyoming, United States - RVT95D214 (version 2) ... | reverse complement strand
CCCCTGTGGATTTGGGGCGCGGCATGCCGCGCCCCTACAGGTTTTTCCAGGAAAGGAAGGAGATGGCGTTAACCGACTTATTTCGCAAAAAGAAATCGCCCCGCGTGATGGTGGTAGGCATTGACGGGTTGCCCTATTCCCTGGTCCAGAAGTTCACTTCCGACGGCACCTTCCCCTTCCTGGCCGGATTGACCAAGTCCGGGCACCTGGCCCGGATGAAAGTCAGCCTGCCCGAGATCTCCGCGGTGAGCTGGCCCACCTTCATGACCGGCCGGAACCCCGGGGAGCACGGTATCTTCGGGTTCACCGACCTCAAGCCCAATTCCTACCAGATGACCTTCCCCTCGTTCGGCGATCTCAAGACTCCCACGTTCTGGGACCGGCTGGGCCAGATCGGCAGGCGCTCGGTGGTGATCAACCAGCCCGGCACCTACCCGGCGCGCAAGATCCCGGGCGCGCTCATTTCCGGCTTTGTGGCCGTGGACATGATCAAGGCGGTGCAGCCTCTCAAGTATTTGGGCCCGCTCCGGCGGTTGAATTATGAAGTGGACGTGGACACCCAGCGTTGCCGCAAGGACCATGATTGGCTGTTCGTGGACCTGGAGCGCACCCTGGAAGGCCGGCAGCGGGCGGTCGAGCTTTTGGCCAAAGAGGAAGACTGGGATTTTTTCCAGGTGGTGATCACCGGCACCGACCGGCTCCAGCATTATATCTGGGACGCCCTCGAAAACTCCGGTCATCCCTTGCATGCCAAAGCGATTGGCTATTACCGCCGGGTGGATCAGTTCGTGAAAGAGATGTGGGAGCGGTTCCACCGGAGCGCGGACGTCTCGCAAGAAGGAGACGGCTTTTACCTGCTTTCCGATCACGGCTTTACCGGCATCAAGCAGGAAGTTTACTTGAATGCCTGGCTGCAAGAGCAAGGCTACTTGGCCTGGGACAAGCCCGAGCCGCAGTCGTTGGAAGACCTGGCGGCTTCCACTAAAGCCTTTGTCCTGGACCCGAGCCGGATCTACCTCCACCGGCGGGGCCGCTTTCCCAGGGGGCGGGTGGAGGAAAGCGAGGCGGCCTCGCTCTTGGCCGAGCTCAAGGCCAAGCTGCTGGAACTCAAGCACGAGGGCCGGCCGGTGATCCGCCAGGTCTTTGCCCGGGATGAGATCTATTCCGGGCCGGAGACGCCGGCCGGGCCGGACCTGGTCCTGCTCTCGCACTGGGGCTATGACCTGAAAGGCTCGATCAAGGCCAACGCGGTCTTCGGCCGCACCGATCTCTCCGGCATGCACACCTGGGACGATGCCTTTTTCTGGTCGGTGGAAGCGCCAAAACCTGAGCTCAACATCGTGGACCTGGCCGGAATCATCGAGCGGAAAATTTCATCGGCTTCATGAGGAGAATTGGGAGCGAGAAACGGCTTGCCACCGCCGCGCCCTCCTCCCTGGCCCTCTCCCCCTGGGGGAGAGGGGAGGGTGAGGGGTCGGTGAGGGATCATTGCAGAAATGGAAGGAAAGAAAATGGAGAAAAAGAAGTCCAAGGAGCAGAAGAACCAGAGTTCCGCGCCGGCAGACGAGCCGGCCCAGCCGAAAATGTTCCTGGATTTCCTGGATCGGGAGGAACTGGGCGAGAAGATGGCCCAGATCCGGCGCAAGCTGGTGGTGCTCTCGGGCAAGGGCGGCGTGGGCAAGAGCACGGTTGCGGCCAACCTGGCCATCTCCTTGGCCCTGGCCGGCAAAGAAGTCGGACTCCTGGACGCGGACATCCACGGTCCCAGCATTCCCCGGCTCCTGCACCTGGAGGGCCGGCCCTTGCAGATCAAGGGCGAGCTGATCCTTCCCATCGAGTTCATGCCCAACCTCAAGGTCATGTCCATCGGGTTTTTCCTGCGCCAGGGCGACGAGGCCGTGATCTGGCGCGGCCCGCTCAAGATGGGGGTGATCAAGCAGTTCCTGAAAGACGTGCACTGGAGCACGCTCGACTACCTGGTGGTGGATTCTCCGCCCGGCACCGGCGACGAGCCGCTGACCGTGAGCCAGCTCCTCGGCCCGGGCCAGGCCGCGGTGATCGTGACCACGCCCCAGGAGATCGCGCTTTTAGACGTGCGCAAGTGCATCAACTTCTGCCGCAAGCTCAAGCTCCCGGTGGCCGGGATCATCGAGAACATGAGCGGCTTTGTCTGTCCCCACTGCGGCAAGACCACCGACATTTTTAAAAGCGGCGGGGGCGAGAAGCTGGCCCAGGAGATGGGAGTGGCCTTCCTCGGCCGCATCCCCATCGAGCCGGACCTGGTCCTGGCCGGCGACGCCGGCGAGCCTTTTCCCCAGAAATACGCGGGCACCGAAACCGCCTGGGCCTTTGAAAGCGTGGTCCAGCAGATCGTGGACCAGGAGAAGCCATAAGAGATCAGAAGGCAAGGCTATTCATTTAAGAAAAGATCTCGTGCCAAGTTGCCAAGGCTCAAAGGCTTTGCGCCTCGATACAAATTTCCTTCGAATTAAGTATGGTGGCCCCCGAATTCAAGTCGTATTCATAGCTGATGGCGTTGCCGTTGAAATCCGTGTGCGCGCTCGCCCGCCAGCAGTCCTCGTAAGTCCAGCTCTCCGTCTGCTCCAAAGGCAGCTTCCGGCTTGTCTTCCGTCCCAGGGCGTCATACGTGAACTCGGTTACATGTCCATTGGGCTCAGTGATCGTCAGCAGGTTGCCTTCCTGGTCATAGCTATAGCGCGTCTGTCCTCCTTCCGCATCGTTCACGCCGGCGAGGTTGCCGTTGGCGTCTATCATGGCGGTATTGTTTCCCATCTCAAAATTGGTAACTTTCCCTAATTCCCAACAATTATGTTTCTTTCTACCAGATAATTTAGCCTTTGGATTAGGGAACCTTGTTGATGCTTGAGCATCTATTGTTTTCAATATCTTCTATTTTTATCTGCTTTTCTGAGACTTGATCTACCCATTCCCATTTGCCTGAAACCTTTGATGACGGCTTTCCCGGACGTGATATATTTATTGTCAAGTTAATCAGATTATTTTTAACTATGCAATTGATCATTGTTGGAATTCCTATTAATTCCTTTTCCTCCGCCATACAATATCTAGCATTTATAATCTTTAAATCGCTACCTATCAAAATATAATGGATCAGTGGATAATCCATATCATAGGGCCTTTCCACAGAGATGACGACTAATTGGCCTTTTTCTGTAATCATAATTTTCCCATGCACAATATAAGCCTTTCTTTCCTTCTTTATACATGGCAGTTCAACTCTCCCGGCAATCTTCTTTTCAGATTTGCTAATTTTTATAATTTTTATACTATTAACCGAGCCTGATCTTTTCTTAAATAGTATGTATAAATAATCATTATCATCGCTAATTGCGGCATCCATGGAACGCCCGAGGGTATTTTGCTCTAGCCGTCCTAATACAACCCATAACTCCCAATGACCGTTGCAATATTTATACAAACCAGTTGTATATATATTTAATCCTCCTTCTCCTTGGTAGACTTTGTGTTTAATCAGATCTCGAAAGTAATCGGGAAAATATACCCAGTAAAAAGGGTCAAGGATTCTGTATCGATCATATTCTGCAATAAGCCATTTTGTTCCATTAGCATCAATGTATTGCCTCTCTTGAACAATATTATTATATGAAATAACATCTGGTAGTCTCATCGCACATGATGTCAGAAATACAATTACAATCACTGAACTTAAACACGATTTATGCGATATATATTTAATCATTAGAATACTCCATGGGCAACCAAAAATATTGCTAAATTGTTATCTAGCAAATAAACATCGCTCCAGACCTTTTTAATATTATCTTCGCTCATTGCGCAACACCTAATTCGGGGGACACCATACTTAATTAGCCAATATTCGAAGTTGGCGTGAGTTTTTGAAGAGGCGGCGGCTACTGAAAAAGCGATTAACAGGAGCGAGATCGGAGATGGAGTTGGAAGCAGAAGACCAGGGGCCGGGTCGTTGGAGGAATTCCGGGTCGAAAGCAGGTTCTCTGGGTTGGCCGGCATCAAGGTCTTGATTGGGGGAACCTTTTCTCATGGCGGTTTTGACCTCTTCCAAGGCAAAGTCATTATGGAGCATGGGAAAAGGATGTCAAGAAAAAAATGCCCCAAGGGTGTGCGACATAAATGGCGGTAATTTGTGGTGCAGGCGTCCCCGCCTGCCCATCAGAGGCCGGGAGCAGGCCAGAGGCCTGCACCACAACTCCTACAACTTGCCAGCATCTCACCTTTTATGTCGCACACCCATGCCCCCACCCTCGCCGGAGCGAGGATGGGCTACAAGGAGGATGAGCAACTCACCGATCTGATGCCTTTTCCCCCAGCCTCAGGCCCCAAGCCTCGCTCCTCAGCGTCCTCGTCCCGGGTCTGGGCGGGATTGGCGAAAAAAGTGGACAATCCGGGATTTTCCATTACAATGGAATTGAAGAAAAACTGAAGCCTTTTCCGGCTATCCCGATTCCTGTCAGGTGAACACTTTGCCAGCTACATATCGCTCCGGCTTGAAATGGGCGGCGCTGGGCTTGGGCCTGGCGCTCCTGCTCCCGCTCTCGGCTTCGGCCTACATCGGCCCGGGCGCCGGCTTTGCCATCCTCGGCTCGTTCATGGTCTTTTTCTTTGCCTTTGTGGCCGCGGTGCTTTCGATGCTGATCTGGCCGGTGCGGGCGGTTTACCGTTTCATCCAGGTGCGGCGCTTGGGGATCAAGCCCCACGTGGACCGGGTGGTGATCCTGGGGCTGGACGGGTTGGACCCGAAGCGGGCGCAGAAGCTGATGGACCAGGGCAAGCTGCCTCATTTCCAGGCGCTGGCCCGGCAAGGCTCTTTCTCGAACCTGGCCACCACCTATCCGGCGATCTCGCCGGTGGCCTGGTCCACTTTCGCCACCGGGGTCAATCCCGGCAAGCACGCCATTTTCGACTTCCTGATGCCGGACCGCAAGACCTATCTGCCGGTGCTCAGCTCCACCCACATCGGCAAAGTAGAACGGGTGCTCAAGCTCGGGCGCTGGCGCATCCCGCTCGGCCGGCCCGAGATCCGGCTCCTGCGCAAGAGCGTCCCCTTCTGGAAGATCCTGGGCGACCACTGGATCTTCTCGCACGTGCTGCGGGTGCCGATCACCTTCCCGCCGGAAAAATTCTACGGCGCCGAGCTCTCGGCCATGTGCGTGCCCGATCTCAAAGGCTCGCAAGGGACCTTTACCTTTTACACCACCGCGGCCGGCGATAAGCAGCACACCGGCGGGGTGGAGATCAAGCTCGAGCGCCACGGCAACGGCTTCTGCGCATACATCCCCGGCCCGGAGAACTCGCTGACCGAGAAGCAGGAAGAGCTGCGCATCCCGTTCACGCTTGCCAGGAACGGGAAGATTTCACGCAAAGACGCAAAGGTGCAAAGACGCGAAGGGATCGGTGCTGTTCAACTTGGACGGCAGGAGGGAAAGAACCCGGGCTTTGACCTGAAGCTGCCCGACCGGACGCTCCACCTGGAGGTCGGCAAATTCTCCGGCTGGGTGCCGCTCTGCTTCAAGGCGGGCCTGGGCATCAAAGTGCGGGGCATTGCCCAGTTCCGGCTGCTGCGCACCGAGCCGGAGGTGGAGCTGTATCTCTCGCCCGTGCACCTGGACCCGGAAAGCCCGGCCATGCCCATCTCGCATCCTTCCATTTACTCCATGGTCCTGGCCAAGCTCCAGGGGCCTTATGCCACCCTGGGCCTGGCCGAGGACACCTGGGGCCTGAACGAGCGGGTGCTGGATGAAGACGCTTTCCTGGAAATGACCTACACCCACCATGCCGAGCGGGAGACCATGTTCTTCCATGCGCTCCGCCGCACCCGCCAGGGCGCGTGCGTGTGCGTGTTCGACGCCACCGACCGGATCCAGCACATGTTTCATCGCTACGAGGAGGCCGCTCATCCGGCCAACGCGGGCAAGGACATTGAGAAGCACAAGCGGGCGATCGAGGAGCTTTACCTCCGGATGGATGACCTGGTGGGCCGGGTGATGAAGGAGATGAAAAAGCGCGACGTGCTCCTGGTCATCTCCGACCACGGTTTTGCCAGCTTCGCGCGGGGCGTCAACCTCAACTCCTGGCTGTGGAAGAACGGCTACCTGGCCTGCCAGGACGGAAAGGGCAGCGGCGAATATTTCCAGGAGGTGGACTGGTCCAAGACCCGGGCCTATATGCTCGGCCTGGGCGGGATCTATTTGAACCTCAAGGGCCGCGAGGCGAAAGGGATCGTGGAGCCGGGCGCGGAAGCGGACGCGCTGCGGGGTGAGATCGCGGCCAAGCTCCAGAACCTCCCGGACGATAAGCGCGGCGCAATTGCAATCAACGAGGCATTCCTCGGCCCGGACGTTTTCCATGGTCCCTACCGCGATCAAGGCCCGGACCTGGTCATCGGCTACAACCTCGGCTACCGCGCCTCCTGGGAGGGCGTGCTCGGCGTGGTCAACGACGTGGTCTTTGACGACAACGAGAAGAGCTGGAGCGGCGACCACTGCGTGGACCCGCGGCTGGTGCCGGGCGTGATCTTTTCCAACCGTAAGCTGGATGCCCGCGACCCGGGCCTGATTGACCTGGCACCCACGGTGCTCCGGCTGTTCGACGTGCTCCTTCCCAAACACCTGGACGGCAAGCCGCTGTTCGAAGTGGATCGTGAAGGATGAGGACGATGAAGCAAGGCTGGCGGCTTTTGGCGATGATCTGGATCGGCCTGATCCTCGGCCTGGGGTTCAGCGCTTGCAAGAAAAAAAATTCGGAAACCGGCAAGCGGGTGATCGTGCTGGGCATTGACGGCATGGACTTGCGTCTGCTTAAGCAGTTGGTGGCCGAGGGAACCATGCCTCACTTCCAGCGCCTGATCCAGGAGGGCGGTTTCCGGCCGCTGGGCACCAGCATCCCGCCGGAAAGCCCGGTGGCCTGGTCCAATTTCATCACCGGCATGAACCCGGGCAGGCACGGCATCTACGATTTTATCCACCGCAATCCGGAAAAGCCGCTGGACCTGTATCTCTCCACCTCCCGCACGGTGGACCCGCCCGAGAGCAAGAGCTTTGCCCTGGGCGATTATGTGATCTGGCTGGCCGGGGGCAAGGTGGAGCTGCTCCGCGACCAGCGGCCGTTCTGGGACTATCTGGCGGAGCGGGGGATTCCGGTTACGGTCTATAAAATTCCGGCCGAGTTTCCGCCCGAGGCGGGCAAGGCGCGGGTGTTTTCGGGCATGGGCACGCCGGACATCCTCGGGACCTACGGCACCTTTTCCTATTACACCGACAATCCGCCGGCCAACGCCAAGGAGGTGAGCGGCGGCGACGTTTATCCCACTTTCCCCAAGAACGGGGTCGCGGAAATGGTGCTGCACGGTCCCAAGAACACTTTCAAGCTCGATCCCAAGAAGCCTTACCTGCGCTCGGGCCGGGGCAAGCAAAGAAATTACGCGAAGGCGGAGCTTAAGTTCCGGGTTTATCTCGACCCGGAGAACGCCGCGGCCAAGATCGAGATCGGCGACGCCGAGCTGGTCTTGAACCAGGGGGAGTGGAGCGGCTGGGTGCCGATCGAGTTCGAGCTGGTGCCGCGCCTGCTTCATCTCCCGGGCATGGTCCGCTTTTATTTGCAAGAGGTGCGGCCGGATTTCAAGCTCTACGTGAGCCCGATCAACCTGGACCCGCTGGACCCGGCGCTGCCGCTTTCCAACCCGGCCGATTACGCGGAGGAACTGGGCGAGGCGGTCGGGCGGTTTTACACCCAGGGCATTTCCGAGGACAACAAGGCGCGGAGCCACAACATCCTCAACGATGACGAATACTGGCAGCAGAGCCAGGACGTGCTCGCGGAAAGCTGGAAGCTCTACCATTATCACCTCGACCATTTCGACCGCGGGCTCCTCTTCTTCTACTTCTCGGCCCTGGACCTGGGCCAGCACATGTTCTGGCGCCTGCACGATCCGACCTCGCCGGCCTGGGACGCCGAGGCCTCGGCCCGCCTGGGAGACCCCATCCGCCGGCTCTACTTCCAGATGGATGAAGTCCTGGCCACGGCTCTCCAGCGCGTGGACCCGAACACCACCCTGATCGTGATGAGCGACCACGGGTTTGCCCCGTTCAACCGGGCCTTTCAACTGAACTCCTGGCTCCTGGACAACGGCTACCTTTACCTGCGCGACCGGAGCAAGCGCCAGGAGACCGAGTATTTTGACCACGTGGACTGGGGCCGGACCCGGGCTTACGGCCTGGGCATCAACGGGCTTTATTTGAATTTGTATGGCCGGGAGTGGAGCGGGATCGTCATGCCCGGCGCCGAGAAGGAAGAGCTTCTGCGCGAGCTTAAGCAAAAACTCGAAGCAGTGGTGGACCCGGCCACCGGAGAACACCCGATCAAGGTGGCCTACCGGGCGGACCAGGTCTATCATGGGCCGCACGTGGAGAAAGTGGCGCCGGACCTGATCATGGGCTATGCCTATGGCTGGCGCGCCTCCTGGGAGACCACCCTGGGCGAGTTTCCCCAGGGATGGTTTTCCGACAACAAGGAAGCCTGGTCCGGCGACCACTGCATCGCCGCCGAAGAAGTGCCGGGGGTGCTGGTGACCAACCGCCAGATCCAAGCCGAGAGCCCGACCCTGATGGACCTGGGTCCGACCATTTTAAAAGAGTTCGGGATCGAGCCGCCCAAGCAGATGGAAGGGAAGCCCGTTTTCTAAATCACCTGCCGCTGAGCCTCCAGCGGTTGGGTGAGTGAAGGAGGAGCGACCGTGTTTGAACCCAAGATCAAGATTTCCAAGGAGTTGTATGCGCGGGTGAAGAAGTTTGCGGAGCTGGCGGGTTATTCGTCGGTGGACGAGTTTGTGGCCCACGCGCTGGAAAAGGAAGTGAAAGCGCTGGAGGGATCGGACTCGGAAGAGGAGATCAAGAAGAAGCTGCAGGGGTTGGGTTACATTTCCTGAAGAGTGAAGTGTGAAGGGTGAAGGGAGAAGGGTGAAGGATAAGAGATGATCGCGGTGGTGACTTATATCCAGCGGGCGATTGACCTGGCCATGAATCCCTTGGACCGGCTCGGGCCGGCCTGGGGGATTATCGTCAGCTCGGTGGTGGTGACCGCGCTGGGGCTGGTCATCTACAAATACACCTCGAACCAGGACGGGATCAAGCAGGCCAAGGAAAAGATCAAGGGCCATTTCTTCGAGGTCTGGCTCTACATTGACGACCTCAGCCTGATCGCTCGGGCCCAGGGCGGGATCTTCAAGCAAGGCGGCCGTTACCTCGCCTATGCCCTGGTGCCGCTCCTGGTCATGCTGGCGCCGGTGATGCTGATCCTGATCAACCTGGAATTCCGCTATGACTATCGGCCGTTCCGGCCCGGGGACGAGTTTTTGGTGAAGGTAGAACTGAAGGGTTCGGCCGTGGCCCAGCTCAACAACCTGAAGCTGGAGTTGCCCGACGGCGTCGCTTTGGCCGCCGGGCCGGTGCGGATTTCCTTTCGCGACCGGCGGCAGCGGGAACTGGACCGGATGGAAGCCGACTGGCGGCTGCGGGTGGAGAAAGAAGGCACCCTGCCGCTCCGCTTCCAGCTGGGAGAGAGCTTGGCCGCGGAACAGCCGCTTTATGCGGAAGCCAATGGCCGGCCGCGGCTCGACCCGGTGCGCTCCGCCGACTTCGCCACCGCGCTCTGGTATCCGCCCCTCATGGCCTTGCCGGCCTCTTCGCCCGTCCAGGAGATCAGGGTGGACTATCCCCAGGCCGATGTCTCTTTTTTCGGCTGGGAGACCTGGTGGGTGTGGCCGTTCCTGCTGGTGATGCTGGTCGCCGCGTTTTTATTGCGCGGCCTGATCGGCGTCGAGTTCTAATTTGGGGACACCCTACTAAATTGATCGCCTCCCCATCGAATTAAGGATGGTGTCCCTTTAATTAAATTCCCAGGAGCCGCTTGGCCAGGTCCATTTTCCCCTCAAGGTCGCCCTGCCGTCCGATCATGATCCGCTGGGCGGCGGGCGGACCGGCGCCGTGCATGGACTCAATCAGATAGGCCACCGCCCCCGCGCCGGCCACCAGGTTCTCGATCAACCGGAGCACCTTCATCCGCGCCTCCACCTCCGCGACCGGCGCGGCCGCCAGATACTTGCGGAGCAGCGGTCCGGCGGAGGGGTCGGAGAGGTCGGCCGCGGGGGGCATGGTCCCCAACAGCCCGCCGGCGATATCCGTGGCCAGGCGCGCCAGCTCATAGGGGAAGCGGGTGACATTCAGTTTGCAGACGTTGGCAAGGAGCAGGTTGATTTCGTAGTTGCCGGCCGCGGTAGGGTGGCCGAGGGCGGAGCAGGCGATCCCGCAGGCGAACATGGTCTCGTTGAGGTGGATCATCTCGACCAGCTTGTCCTTGATGTGGGAGGCTTGGTCGGTCCCGTTCAGGCGCGCGATCAGGGCGGAGGCGCCGATGAGCACGTCGCCCACTCCCACTTTGCAGCCGCCGTAACTCTGGCGGTGATAGCCGGCGAAACGCTCGACCAGTTTTCCCGACTGGTCCGTCTCCCCGCACAAGAACACCCTTTCCTCAGGCACGAACACGTCTTCAAAGACGGTCATCACTTCCTGGCCGCCGAACTCCGGGTTGCCCACGTCCAGCCGGCCCGGCTCGAGCTTGCGGGTATCGCTTACCTGGCGGCCGTAGAAGTGGCGGATCCCCGGGGCGTTGGTCGGGACCGCAAAGCACACCGCCCAGTCCTCCTCCCCCGGCCGCATCGCCACTGTGGGCATGACCAGGACCTCATGCGAGTTCAGCATTCCGGTCTGGTGGAGTTTGGCCCCCCGCACCACGATCCCGCCCGGCCGGCGCTCAACCACCCGGAGATACAGGTCCGGGTCTGCCTGGTCCTTGGGCCGCTTCGAGCGGTCGCCCTTGGGGTCGGTCATGGCGCCGTCCACCACCAGGTCATGCTTCTGGATCATCGCCCAGTACTCGCGGAAGCGGCCGTGGTAGCGGGTGCCGTGGCCGGCGTCGCATTCGTAGGTTACTGAAAAGACGGCGTTGGCCGCGTCCATGCCCACACAGCGCTGGAAGCAGCAACCGGTAACGTTGCCGCACAGCCGCTGCATCTGGATCTTCTTGACCAGATCCTCGGCGCTTTGGTGGAGATGGGTGAAGCGGTTGATCGCGTCGCCGGTAAGGCTGGATTCGGCGGTGAGCAGGTCCTTGGCCTCCGGACTCTGCGCCAAGTCATAAGTCGCGGCCACCGCCCGGGTCGAGGGCGCGACCAGCGGGTGTCCCGGCAAATCCTCCGTCAGTCGGCCGTGGACCATGGCGCAAAGCCCCAGCTCGCGCAGAGACTTCAGATATTCCTCGCCGGTTTTTAAGGCCATGGCTCCCCTCCGGGAACAACATATTTATCTCGGCATCCACCGGCCGAATTAAGTATGGTGTCCCCCTTTTTATTCCGGCGGGTTGTCCTGGACCGGGGCCTCGGAAGCCGATTCCGGAGTTGACTCCGGGGCCGCCTCGGTGCCCGGATGGCCGGGCGGCAAGTCGGTGGGTTGTCCCACTCCCATCTGCTTGGCCGCGTCGGAATAGGTGATCGTGGCCGCCCCCTTGAGCTCGGTCAGGTAATTTTCAAACGCGCCCCGCTCTTTCTGCTGCTGCATCTGCTCGCGGATCTGATCTTTGACTTCCGCCAGCGGCGGCAGACCGGCCGGCTTTTGGTCCGTCTTCTTGATGATGTGATAGCCGAACTGGGTCTCGACCACGCCGCTCAACTGGCCCAGCTTCAGCGCGAAGACGGCGTCTTCAAACGGCTTGACCATCTGGCCCCGGGGGAAATAGCCGAGGTCGCCCCCTTGCTGCTTGCTGGGGCAAGTGGAGGATTGCTTGGCCAGCTCCGCGAAATCGCCGCCCTTTTTCAGTTGGGCGAGGATATCTTCGGCCTGCTTTTTCTTGGCGGCCTTGGTCTCGTCCGTGTCCTTTTCATCGAACCCGATCAGAATATGGCTGGCCCGAATCGTCTCGGGATTGGTCAGCATCTCCGGATGGCTTTCGTAAAATTTCTGGACGTCCTCGTCGGTCACCGCGACCTCCTGCCGGGTATGGAGGGTCACCAGTTTCTGCATCATCATCCCCTCCGCGATTTCCTGGCGCAGCTTGGCTTCATCCAGGCCCAGCTCTTGCAGCCTCTGGGTGAAAGTTTCCGGCGAGGGGAATCCCTGCCGGATCTCGTTCATTTCTTTCTCCACCTCCTCCAGGGAAGCGGCAATGCTCTCTTTGACCGCCGCCTGCTTAAGCAGAATCTGGGTGATCAGTGATTTCAGCGCCAGCGGATCCAGCATGGCATGGTATTGACTCTGCTGCTCGGGGGTGTCGGGAATGCCCCGTTGCCGGGCAATCAAGTCCGCCTGGTGATCCATCTGGTTGCGGGTAATCCCGGTTCCGTTCACCGTGACCAGGACCTCGCTGGTATCGGCTTCCCCGGTTTTCGTCCCGGACTCGGAGGTCGAGCGGGGCGGCGCCAGGTAATGGACGCCCACAACGGCCGCGACAATTCCCACGACCAGCAACAGAGCCAGGACCACGATCGCCTTTTTCATGATTCACTCCTTGGGTGAGAGTTAAAACACAATCCCGCGTCTCGGGCAGGAAAAAGCCGGAGATGGATTGGGCTTGCCAATGGACAAGAAAAAAGACGTCTTACGGACCTCATTGATTATTTATATGCCATTTTGCCCTGGCTGTCAAATGGCCGGCCCGGTTCCGAAAACCCGGCAGCGGCCCAGTTCCTTAAGCGGGCAAGAGCCGCAATCCGGCCGGCTGCGACAATAGCGGTTGCCCAGCGCCACCACTTGGGCGTGGAAGTCATTGAACAGGGCGATCTCTTTAGGCAAGCGCCGGACGAAAAAGTTCTGCAGTTCCTGGTACCCGGCATGGGCAGGGGTCAAGCCCAACCGGGCAAAGACCCGGCGGGTGTAAGCGTCCACCACGAAAACCGGATGGCCCAGCGCGTAAAGCAAAATCGAGTCCGCGGTCTCGGGTCCGATCCCCCAGATCGAAAGCAGTTCCTCCCGGAGCTTCCCGGTCTCCGCCCTCCGCATCCGGCCGACGGAGCCGCGATAAGGCGCGGCCAGGAAAAAGCGCAAAAAGGCCCGCAGCTTCTTCTCCTTCTGATTGAAGTAGCCCGAGGGCCGGATCAAGCGCCTCAGTTTTATGGGCGAGAGCTTGATCAGCACCGAAGGCCTGAGCGGCCCCTCGGCTTTCAGGTTCGCGATTGCCTTCTCCACGTTGGCCCAGGCCGTGTTCTGGGTCAGGATCGCGCCGACCATTACCTCGAACGGCGTCTTGGCCGGCCACCAGTGCCGGAGCCCGAAGCGCTCCAGCAAGCGGCGGTAGATGTCCAGGAGCAGCTCCCGCTCCTGAGCCAAGTTTTCCTTCCGGCCCTTCATTTTGACCGCATCTAACTCCTATGGTAGTTTAACACGGCAGGGGCGGTTCGCGAACCGCCCCTACACCTCGAACCATGAAACGAACCCTCTTCCCAGTCGCCGTCCTCACCGTCCTCTATCTCGCCGCCCTGGCCCTGTGGCCGGAGGCGCTTAACCATAACTCCGAATACCAATGGCCGGTGCTGCATCATGGGGTGGCGAAAAAGCTTATTCCTGCAACTATCGCGCTATTCTTCATCATTGCCGTTCTTGTAACGGTTTATCAAAAAGTGGATTGGGCAAATCTAGTAAAAGCACAGAGAATAAGAATCTCTATTCTCATATTATTGACTGCTTGGGGCCTTCAGATTATCCCCATGACGGTGCATCGCCTGGGACTTCTCGAATTTCCTCTCCGAGTTTACCTTCACGATCATACCTCCTATTTTACTGACGCGATCCAAGTTCAGGAAAAACAACTATTCGAAGACTTTCCTAAGCTCGTGCCGCAGCTCCATACCCATTCGCGCACTCATCCACCAGGAGCAATTCAGTTCTTCCAGGTCTTGATCCGCGTGACCAAGGACATGCCTGGCTTTGTCCGGTGGTATAACCAAACCATCCCAAGGAGCCAGGAGGCGGCGGAACGCTTTCATCTTTCCTCTGACGAAGTAGCCGCCGGTGGCCTGGCAGCCGCGCTAATCATTCTGATGGCGGCAGGAACCGCGGTTTTGTGTTTATGGTCAGGAAACCTACTCCAAATCGAGAATAGGGCGGTCTGGCTCGGAGCATGTCTTTTTTTATTTACCCCCACTTTTTCAAATAAATCACCAATTCTCGACCAGTTTTTTGCTTTTCTATTTCTGTTGGGGGTGGCCTATTTTCTCTTTGGACTAAAAAGAAAGAGCCTTTGGCCAGGACTTTTATGCGGCTTCTTCTTATCTAGTGGCTTATGGTGGAGTTATTCTTTCTTGGCCGCCCCTCCCCTTTGTTTGTTGCTCGCTGCCGCTTGGATGAAAAAAAATCCCTCTTCCCGGCCCTTCCTCTATCTGGGGTTTTTTCTCATTGCCTTAATCGTTATGCCTCTCGCCGCCTGGATCTCTGGCGCAGATCCTGTCGCGATTTATAAAGCCAACCTGGCCGGCTGGCATTTCAACAACACCGTTTCCGGCCGCATTCACATGTGGAAATGGATCGTGTTTAACCCTTACGAGTTCTTTGCCTGGCTGGGCGTGCCGATTTTCCTTTTCTTCGCGCTCGCAGTCGGGCGGGAAGTGAAGAAGGCCTGGCGCAAACAGTGGGACCGGATTGATCCCTTCACTTGGGCCATTGTGCTCTTCGGGATCGCGCTCGACCTCTCCGGCCGGGTCTGCTACGAGTCGCCCCGCTTGGCCTGGTTCTACGCGCCCTTGGTCTGTCTGGTCGCGGCCAAGGGCTTCACCGAGACCGAAGGCTCAAACCGCGCCTGGCCGCTGGCCATAGTTCTTGTCTTGCAAGCCGCCACTGTCCTGGTCTTCAGAATGCTCTTCTAAATTGGGGACAGCCACCAATTTTCGCTAACTAACTGAATTTATTCAATTGATGTAAGCAGTAAAAAATAGGTGACTGTCCCTATTTTAGAAATTACTTCCCCGTCCAGGCATGAACTAATCCCAGGGAGATCTCCGGCACATAGGTGATCAACATCAGCGCCGCGAGCATGGCCAGGTAAAAGGGCCAGATGCTCCTGGCCACCCGCTCCATCTTGATCTTGCCCACCGCGCAGCCCACAAAGAGCACGCTCCCCACCGGCGGGGTGGTCAGCCCGATGCCGAGGTTGGCGATCATGATCATGCCGAAATGCACCGGGTCCACCCCCACCTTCATCACCACCGGCAGGAGGATCGGGGTCAGGATGATGATGAGCGGGGCCATGTCCATAATCATGCCCAGGGCGAGCATGAGCAGGTTGAGCAGGAGCAGGAGCGCATACTTGTTGCCGGTGACGGAGAGGAAAAAGGCGGTGACGGCCTCGGGCACGTGCAGCCGGGTGAGACAATAGCCGAAGGCGGTGGCGTTGCCGATCAGGAACATGACCATGGCCGTGGTCTTGAGGGTCGAGATTACGACCTCGCTGTAATCGCGCCAGGAAGTGTCGCGGAACCACCAGGCGAAGAGCGCGAAGTTGACCAGCAGCGCCCAGATCACGGCGATCACGCTGGATTCGACTGCGGTGAACCACCCGAGCATGATCCCGCCCAGGATAATCAGGGGCGTGAACAGCGGCAGGACGGCCTCCACGATCAGGCGCAGCACCCGGGTCATCCCTCCAGTCCCGGCCCGGCGCTGGAGGCGGAAGACCAGGAATCCGATCCAGGCCAGCCCGATGGCCAAGCCGGCGAGCCGGGACAGCGCGCCGAAGTGGACGCCGGCCAGGACCGCGGCGCCGAGGATCAGCGATCCGCCGAACTGGAAGAGCGCCTGGGAGAGGGGGAGCGAGGATTTGCGGGGATAGCCCCGGCGCGCTGCGATGATCACCGCGACCGCGATCAGGAAGAGGCCGATGATGATCCCCGGCACCACCCCGGCGATGAAGAGCGCCTCGATGGTGGCGATGCCGCCCGCGGCCAGGGAATAGATGATCGAGTTGTGGCTGGGCGGGATGAGCAGGCCCTGGGTCGAGCCGGTGATGGTGACGTTGACCGCGTATTCCCGGTCGCAGCCGGCCTCGACCATGGGGTCAATCAGCACGCCGCCGATGGCGCTGGTCGCGGCCACCGCGGAGCCGGAGGTGGTGCCGAAGAACATGCTGGCGAGCACGTTGACCACCCCCAGCCCGCCCGGCATCCAGCCCACAAAGAGCTCAGCGAAGTCAATGAGCTTCTTGGCCATGCTGCCCCGGGACATGATGGCGCCGGCCATGATGAAGAAGGGGATGGCCATGAGCGAGACCTTGTTCATGCCGGCGAAGATCAGTTGCGGCGCTACCACCGGGTTGATGCCGAGGGCGAGCAGGGTGGCGAGGGAGGAGAGACCGAGGGCAAAGGAGATAGGCACCCGTAGGGCGATGAGGGCGAGGAAGCTGCCGACGAGCAGGTAGGTTTCGGGTCTCATGGCTGCTTTGCCTTCTCGTAAAAGTCAAGGAAGAGGATTTCGAGACCGGCCGCGGCTAAAAGCGCGCCGGCTATCGGGATCGGGAGATAGGCGATCCCGACCGGCAGGCTGGTGCCGGGCAGGCTTTGGTTAAGGAACTCGCTGACCAGGACGACGCCGGCGATCATCAGGAAGAGGGAGAAGCCGAAGACCAGGAGGTCGGCGGCCAGGGTTACGGCCCGGCGGGCGGACGGGGGCAGAGCATTGGCCACGAACTCGAGCGCGATGTGGCCGCGCTCGCGGAGCAGATCCGCGGAGCTGAGGAACCCGATCCAGACCATGAAGAGCAGGGTCAGCTCCTTGGACCAGGCGGGGGTGTGGCGGGTGATCTCCCGGAGCGCGATCTCGTAGGCCTGGATGGCCACCATCAGGGTGAGGAGGATTCCGGTCAGCCAGCGGGCCGTCTTGAAGACCGGGTTCAGGACTTTGGTCAGGGCGGACATGGTTCGGTTTCAGGGCACGGCTCGGATGCGCTCGACCAGGGCGCGCAGTTTCGGGTCGGTCAGGACCTGGTCGAACAAAGGCCGCATCGCCTCTTCAAAGGGCCGGCGGTCGGGGATGGCGTTGACCCGGGCGCCGTTGGCCTCGACGTCACGCCGGGCTTTTTCTTCCAGCGCGGACCAGAGCTTTCGCTGCGCCGGCACCGAGGCCCGGGCGGCTTCCTTGATCAGCGCTCGCTCTTCCGGCGAGAGCCGGGCCCAGGTGCGCCGGCTCATCAGCACGATCTCGGGCACCCGGCTGTGTTCGTCCAGGCTGTAATACCCGGCTACCTGGTAGTGGCCGGTGTATTCGTAGCTCGGCCAGTTGTTCTCGGCCCCGTCAATCACGCCGGTGGCCAGGGAGGAATACACCTCCCCGAAGGCCATGGGCGTGGGCGAGCCGCCCAGGGCCTTGACCATCCCGACCATGATCGCCGATTCCTGCACCCGAATCTTCAAGCCGACCAGGTCCGCCGGTTTCAAGATCGGGCGGACGCGGTTGTAAAAATTGCGCGCGCCCGAATCGTAAAAGCAAAGCCCGACCAGGTTGTAGCGGCCCAAGGATCCGAGAAGCTCTTCGCCGATCTCGCCGTCGAGCACCCGGCGCATGTGCGCCTGGTCCCGAAAGAGATAGGGCAACACCAGCACGCCCAGTTCCGGGCTGATCTGCGCCACCGGGCTGACGTTGACCCGGTTGATGTCCAGGATTCCCAACTGGGTCTGCTCGATGGTAACCTTTTCCTCGCCGAGGACGCTGTCGGCAAAGATGTCCAGGGAGAGCCGGCCCCCGGATTTTTCCGTCAGGTAGCGGTTCATGGCCACCAGGCCCTGGGTGGTGGGGTATTCCAGGGGGTGGTCGTCCGCGGCCAGCAGCACCTTGGCCGAGGACCCGGACCCGCCGTGACAGGAGGCCGATAACCAAAATAAAAGGGCCGGGAAAAGGGGAAGCCATCCCTTGGGCATGATGGGAAGTTATCCGGTGCGGACCGAGAGGGTGAAATTACTTTTCCCGATGGTGATGAGGTCGCCGTGGCGGAGCTTGACCGCGCTGACCAGCCGCTCATTGACCCGCGTCCCGTTCTTGGAGGCCAGGTCCTTGATCGTGATCTTGTCCTTGGAGTGCACTTCGATCTGGGCGTGGCGGGATGAGACCTGTTCGTCGTCCAAGACGAGGTCGGCCCCCCGCCGGCCGATCAGGGTGTTGCGCCGGGCGAGCCGGAAGCGCTGGCCCTGGTGCGGGCCGGAAGTGGCATCCAGCATGACGTGCAATTGCGCCGGCAGCTCCGGGTTGGGCGGCGACCCCCGCTCGCCCACCCGGGTCTCGTCCACCAGGCCCGGAACTCCTTCCTCGCCGCCGGAGATGAAATCCTCGGCGTAAATCCCATACTTGTCCTTAACCACCGAGACCAGGATCTTGGTATCGCCGAGCTGGATCTCGTCCAGGTTCTTGAGCGGGCAGGTGGTGATCTGGTCGCCGTTGACAAAGGTGCCGTTGGTGCTCTTGTTGTCGTAAAGCAGGATATCCTCCCGGTGCACCTCCAGGGTGGCATGCCGGCCGCTGACCGCCGGGTCGGAGAGCTTGAGGTCCGTCTGCCGACGGCCGAGGGTGGTAATGGTCTGGGTGATTTCCAGCTTAAGCCCCTTGTCCGGGCCGTCGGTGACCTCGAGGAAAATTTTCAGTCCCGGGGGCAGGTCCGCGGGTTTTTTCTCGCCCTCTTTGCGGGCGCCGGTCTCGGTGAAATCGCGCTCGCTCATGGTTGTCCGGCTCCTCCCGAAGCAAGGTAACTCCCGATCACAAAAACCAACAAGGTGCCGGCCAGGAGGTAACTGAGCAGGTGCACTTCCCGGCCCTTGCCGGCGAGCAGTTTGATCAGGGGGTAGGAGATGAAGCCCACAGCCAGCCCTTTGGAGATGCTGAAGGTGAGGGGCATGGCCAGGATGGTCAGGAACGCGGGGATGGCCTCGGAAAACTCGGACCAGCGGATGCGAGTCACGCTTTGCATCATCAAGCAGCCGACCACCACCAGGGCGGGGGCGGTGACCATGCCCGAGCTCATCATCCGGGTGAGCGGCTCGAAGAAGAGGGCGAACAAGAACAGGCCGGCCACCACCAGGGGGGTGAAGCCGCTCTTGCCGCCGACCGAGACTCCGGCCGCGCTCTCGATATAGCAGGTGACCGGGGAAGTGCCGAGCAGCGACCCGGCGGTGGCGCCGACCGCGTCGGCGAAGAGCGCCTGGGTGCCGCGGGGGATCTTGCCTTCCTGCATCAGGCCGGCCTGACCGGTCACGCCGATCAGGGTGCCGATGGTATCGAACATCATGAAGAAGAACAGGGTAAGGATCGGCGCCAGCGCCGCGGGGGAGAACACGCCGGCGACATCGAGTTTGAGGAAGGTGGGCGCGAGCGAGGGCGGGGCCGAGACTACTCCGGTGTAGTGGAGCTGTCCGGCCAGGAGCCCGATCCCGCCGGTGAGGAGGATGCCGAGCAGCACCGCGGCCTTGAGTCGGCGGGACATGAGGATGGCGGTGAGCAGGATTCCTGCCGCGGCGATGAGCGGGATGGGTTGGGCGAGGTCGCCCAGGCGCAAAAGCGTGGCCGGGTCGGCCGCGATCAGGCCGGCGTTCTTCAGGCCGATGAAGGCGATGAAGACCCCGATCCCGCAGGCGGTGGCCTCTTTCAGGCAAGCCGGAACCGCATCAATGATCATTTCCCGCACGCGGACCAGGGTCAAGATGATAAAGATCAGGCTGGCCATAAAGACCATGCCCAGGGCGACCGGCCAAGGCACGCCCATGGCCCCGCACACCTCGTAGGCGAAAAAGGCGTTCATGCCCATGCCCGGCGCCAGCGCCACCGGCAGCCGGCCCAGAAGGCCCATGATCACGCAGGCCAGGGCCGAGCCCAGGCAAGTGGCCACCATCACCGCCTTGGGGTCCATGCCCGCGTCCTTGAGGATCATGGGGTTGACGATGATGATATAGGCCATGGTCATGAAGGTGGTGAGCCCGGCCACCGCCTCGGTCCGGTAATTGGTGCCCAATCGCTCGAACTCGAAAAAGCCGGCAATGCGCTTTGTCATTGCCATCCCCCTGACTAGCGCAACTCCATCATGACCGATCCTTTTTTAACACAACTGCGCGAGAGAGTCAAAGCGCCCCCCCCCCGGGACTCGCGCGGCTCCGAGTCAAAAATTTTGGATTTTAGATTTTTGATTTTGGATCCATCCGGAACCACCAATCTAAAATCCCAAATCCAAAATCTAAAATTCCTCTCGGGGGCTACGCCGGGCCAAGGCCGGGGCTTTTTTTCGCAATTCAGCATTGACACCGCTTTGCTTCCGGCATAGGATTGTGGGCGGGATGAGCCGGAATTTTTTCAACTATTTTTACGATTCGGAAAAGGCCACCTTGAAGAACTGGGCGGAGGGCCGCACCCGGTTCTTCAGCTTCCTGACCCCCTGGCTGGTCCGGGCCCACGTGCATCCGGACGCCATTTCCTACCTGGGCCTGTCCTCCCTGCTCGGGGTGATGGCGCTCTTCCTGGCCCGGCCCTTTGCCGCCGTCTGTTTCCTCGGCTTCTACATCCTCTGCGACGGCATTGACGGCGCCTACGCCCGGCACCTCGGCCGGCCCACCCAGGCCGGCGCTTTCACCGATATCGTCACCGACCAGATGGGCATGATGGTGGTCAGCCTGGCCATGATTCACTTCCAGTTCGTGCCCGCGATGCTCGGCGCCGTCTACCTCGTCCTCTACATCCTGATGATCGCCCTCTCCGTGGTGCAGAACGCGATGGGCATCCCGGTGCAGCCGCTCTTCCGCAGCAAGTATTTCCTGTTCATCGTCTACTTCATCTGGGCCATCTGGGGCTACAACCTCGCCCCGGCCCTGATGCTCCTGGCCTCGGGGCTGATGCTGATCACCACCATCTGGAGCTACATCCGGATGAAGAACGGCATCTTCAACGCCATTGACCGCGAGCCGCTGGCCAAGCTGGACCAGGAACTCGCGGCCCAGGGCAAGCCCGTGCCCCGCTTTCTCCGGGCGGTGACCGTGTTGCTCCCGGTTTCCGCCCTGGTCCTCATCGCGCTGCTCACGGAATTCACCTATCTCCGCACCTACCTGGGCTCTCCGTCCCTGGTCTGCGACTGGACCGAGCTGGGACCTACCCCCGGCGCGCAGGCGGACGAAGTGCCCCAGGGCCTGGATGCCTCGGCCCAGGGGTTCTTCCTTTCCACCTTCCAGCCGGAAACCCATAGCTCCCACATCTACCAGCTCGGGCCCGACGGCCACACCGTTCTCGGCTCCTTCCGGATGCCGCCCGACACCGGCCATACCCAGGGCCTTTGCTTTCACGAGCCTTACCTCTACGCCATTGACCGCGACTCCCGCCGCTGCCTCGAACTGGATCCCCAGGCCAGCCGCGAACGCGGCCATGCCGTGATCCTGCGCCTATTCGAAACCGGACTCTTCGGCTCATCAGCCTGTGCCTTTATCGTCCTGGACGGGCAGAGCTACCTGGCAGTCAGCGACTACATGCACACCCGCAAGACCTACTTCCTCAACTGGCAAAAGGCGCTCGAGCAAGGCAACACCGAAGGCGCCGTCTTCGGCTGGTACCGCAACACCGGGCTCGGCCAAGGTCTGGCCTTTGACGGCACCTACCTCTACGAATCGGCCCAATCGCTCGGCCACGACCGGGTCTTTCAGCTCGATCCCGGCAAAGCCCTGGCCAGCAAATCGCTTCGGAGCGGCGTGATTCAGTCCTTCGCCACTCCCGGCCGGGAAAGCAAAGACCTGGCCGTGCGAGGGGGGAATTTTATTATCTCGGACCAACAGACCCGGAGGCTCTACCAGTTGCCGGCTGCGTTGCCCTGTCCTGCGGCCGGTTCCTTGCCGGAAAATTCGCCACATGGGCCTTGACCGCCACCCCACGCCGGCCTCGGCCGACGCGCCGGGATGGATGGAAGTGAGCCTGTGCGGGCCGACCCTGGTCATGGAGGCCATCGCCGATTTTCTCCACCGGCTCGGCTCCGCCGGCGCGGTCTTTTCCGAAGACCCCAAGGCCCGGCCCGGCTCCGAGGTGATCACCGCCTTTCTGCCCCGCGCCGCGGACCTGGACGGGAAGCTCCAGGAGTTGCGCACCTACCTGGCCGGCCTGCGCCGACTCTGGCCAAAGTCCGCCTGGGGCGAGCTTGAGACCCGGACGGTGATTGAGCAGGACTGGGTGGAGGAGTGGAAGAAGAGCTTCAGTCCCATGCCGGTGGGCGAGCGCTTCTGGGTGGTGCCGACCTGGCGGGAGGTGCCGGAGCCGGCGAAACAGCCGGGCCGGCTCGTGATCCGGCTCGATCCGGGCATGGCCTTCGGCACCGGGCTGCACGCCAGCACCCGCGCCTGCCTGCGTCAGGTGGAAACCCTGGTCCCGGAGCGGGCGCGTTCGGTGCTGGACCTGGGCACCGGCTCCGGCATCCTGGCCATTGCCGGCCGGATGCTGGGCGCGGACCGGGTCTTGGCCGTGGACCTGGACCCCGCGGCGCTGGAGGTGGCCCAAAAGAACGCGGAGATTAACGGGCTTTCCGGGATCGAGTTCCGGGCCGGAGGCGCGGACCCCGAGGCCCGGCTCAGCGATCAGCCTTTTGATTTGGTGCTGGCCAATATCTTTGCCAACGAACTCATCCGGCTTAAGCCCCTGCTCTTGCGCCACCTGGCCCCGGCCGGCCGGCTGGTCCTGGCCGGGATTTTTTTTCAACAGGCGGAGGAGGTGGAAGCGGTGTTCCAGCCGGCGGCCCTGCGCCTGGTGGAGAGACCGCGGGAGGAAGAATGGGTAACCTTGATTTTCGAGCTTGGTGTCAGACACTGACTTATGACTTAAGGCGAACGCTTGTGCGAGAAGATCAAGCTATGCTAGACTGCATGGTATGGGCAGACCTACACGAGTTGAATTCCCCGGCGCGATCCACCACGTTACCGCGCGCGGTAACGACCGGAAAGCTATTTTTTTCTATGACGACAACCGCAAGAATTTCCTCGATTTGCTCGACCGCGCGGCTTCACGCTTCCGCCTGGAAATTTTCGCTTTCTGCCTGATGACCAATCACTATCATCTTTTTCTCCGCACGGCCGAGCCCAACTTGGCGGCTGCGATGAAATGGCTGAACGGATTGTATTCCGCCCGCCTCAATCGCAGCCGGAACCGTTCCGGCCACCTGTTCCAAAACCGTTACCATTCGGTTTTGGTTACTAAGGAGCCTCATTGGCTACACTTGTCCATGTATCTACATTTGAATCCGGTGCGGGCGGGGATGGTCCAGGATCCGTGCGAATACGAATGGTCCAGCTTCCGTGATTACATCCAAACCCGATCACGCTTTGATTGGCTTTGTCCCCAGGAAGTGCTCTCCCAGTATGGAGCCACCCCGAATGAGCAGCGCCGACAATATCGCCGGGACTGCTTGGGGTTCGCCGGAGTGGGGCCAAGCTTCTGGAAGCAGCTGTTGAGTGAGGTTGGACTAGGAGTCCAAGTGGTGAGGGCCGGCCGGGCCAGTGGACCCTCTCCTCCCTTAAGTCATAAGTCAGTGTCTGACACTAAAGGAACCGACGTGGAGACGGAGCTGAGGCGAGTGGCAACAGTTTTTAGGGTGGAGCCTCTATCCCTGCTGCGCCGAAGAAGCCGGAATTTCCCGGCGCGACTCGCGGCCTACTATCACCTGGTTGAACATTGCGGGATGGATGTTAGGGCCGTGGCGAAAACTATGGCGGTAAGCGGCTCAGCAGTGAGTCGGGGAATAAGCCGATTCAAGAAAATGATGGAGAGCGCTCCGGCTTGGAAGAAAGCCATCCATGCGCTTAAGTCATAAGTCAGTGTCTGACACCAAGCTGCTGGCTTGACAAAGCCTACGGAGAGTTTCTATAGTCTAAGCCGAAACAAGCTTCCCGCTTGTCATTTACAAACGGTGCACGGTGCACTTAACGAAAGAAGGAGGTTCGCAGATGGCGATCAATCTCAATGCCAAAGGGAAGAAACTGGAACCGCTCAAGTTTTCCTGGAAGCCGAAAGACATCCTGCTCTACAACATCGGCATCGGCGCGACCGAGCTGCCCTTTGTTTACGAGACCCAGCTCAAGGTCATCCCCACCTTTGCGGTGGTCCCGACCTTGCCGCTGTTGGCCGCGAGCCTCAGCGTGGTCAAGGCCAGCCCGATGAAGGTGCTGCACGGCGAGCAGACGATCGTGCTGAAAACCCCGAAGCTTCCGCTCGAGGCCGAGACCGTGAGCGAGGCCACGGTCACCGATATCTTTGACAAGGGCAAGGGCGCGCTCTACCGGCTGCACACCACCACCAAGACCGCGGCCGGGGAAGAACTCTTTGACAACATCTTCTCGATCTTTGTGCGGGGCGAGGGCGGCTTTGGCGGGGAGAAAGGCCCGGAGGCCGGCAACAACCCGCCGGCGCGGGACCCGGACGCGGTGGTGCAGGAAGCGACCCTGCCGGTGCAGAACCTGATCTACCGGCTCTCGGGCGACATCAACCCGCTGCACATTGACCCCAACTTTGCCAAGCTGGCCGGGTTCCCGCGGCCGATCCTGCACGGGCTGTGCACCTTCGGCTTTGTGGCCCGGGCGGTGCTCAAGACCTTTTGCAACAACGACCCGGCCAAGCTCAAGAGCTACGAGGTCCGCTTCCGCGACGTGGTCTATCCCGGGGATACCCTGACCACCTCGATGTGGAAAGAGGGCGAGGGAAGAGTGATCCTCCAGGCCAAGACCCAGGACGGCCGCACGGTGATCGCCAACGCCGCGGCCATGTTTTCGGCCTGAGAAAAGACCGCGCAACTGAGGTCAGTTGCGCCCGTGAAAAGGCGGGGAAAATGACAAGCAAGCGCCGTTTGGAGAATCTGGCCAAGCTTCCCACGGAGCAGCTTTGGGAAATTTTCAACCAAGGGAAGACCCCGGACTTCGAGAAATTGAAGGGCTGGGAGTTCCGGGGCTGGAACGCGCCGTTTTTTGCCAAGCTGATGGGCATCCAGAAATTCCAGAAGGGCTTTTTCGTGAAAGAGGGCAAGGTCCCGTTCGGCTACAACATTCCGCAAAAGCAAAACGCCGCCGATCAGCCCTGGGAATGCCGGCCCTCGAACGAGAACCCCAAGCGCTTCGGGTTTTACTCGGTGAAGAAAGTGGAGCCGGGCGGGGTGGAGGACAAGCACCCGCAGGCGCTCATTCTCAACTACGGCGACGCGAAGAACTCGCTCTTCGAAGGCGCGTTCCTGCGCGACTACGTGGTGCAGGTGGACCCGGACAACGACGACCTCTACCTGGGCGCCGCCTACATCGCCCTGGGCCCGGCGCGGATCTTCTCCAACTTCTTCATCATCGAGCGGTTGCGGCAGCACCAGTTTAAAGGATGAGTGGACAGTGAACAGTGCACGGTGCACAGTGATGGAATCTCAGCAGTAAGATTCACTCGGCCAGGATTCTTTTCACTTCCGCATAGAGGTAGCGGAGTTCCTCGGGGGAAAGCCCCCGGCCGAACTCCAGGGTCATCCGGTCGCTCCGGGCCAGGAGCTGGGGGGACGGGGCCCATTTTGACAGCCACTGGACAAGGGCCATGGTCCGCGAGTTGGGCGGGAGGCCGGCGCCATCCGGCAGCCGCTCCAGGGGTATCTCCAGTTTCTTCTCGGGCAGCACCAATTCTTCAATCTCGGCCGCCGGGATTTCCCGGACTTTGCTTCGGATCAGGCCCCGCTCTTCCACCCGCAGCCACTCGCGCGAAGCTACCACCCGCGTCCGTCCCCAGGTCTGAGCCAGCACGGAGCGCAGCGCAGATAAAATCGGCCCGAGCACGAAAAAAAGCCCGATGAAGCCCAGGAAGAAGTAGCGCAGGACTCCGGGCATAGGCAGCTTCAGCAGAGGCCCCAGGAAGAAATAAATAACGACTCCGGCAAAAACCAGACCGAACCCCAGTTGAAGATAGTGGGTGAGCGAGAGCCCGGGCGGAGGCAGATCGAAGACCGTGGCGCCGGCTTCTTGCCGGACCTGGATCCGCGTTCCGAACGGCGGCGTGGCCCAATCGGCCGGTGCTTTTTCCCGCCGCGCCTGCTCGCGCAAAGGCTCGTCCAGCCGGTCCGGCTCGCGCACCAGTTGGGCGCCGGTCGAGCTGTCTGCCAGCGGCCAGTTGAGGAACTTGGCCAGCGCTTCGGCTGAGTGCCGCGCCGGCTCATAAATTTTAGGCGCTTCGATCTCCAGGGGCTTGACCGCTCCTTCTCCTTCGAGCCGGACCGGAAAAGCCGTGTAAGAAGTCTCGCCGCTGTCCCGTTCTTCCTTGCTCAGGGTGACCCGGCGAAAAGAGTCGAGCAAGTATTCGGTGCGCTTCATCGGCACCAGCAGGCCCCACCACTGGATAATGGTCTTTTGCCGGCGGTCAATGATCAAACCGGAGCGGCCGAACATGAGCCCGGCTCCCACCGCGGCGAAAACCCCGCCAAAGGGCAAGGCCACGTACCAGGGGATTTCACCCTCCACCGGGAATAATTTAAACGGGAGGCTCAAGATAAAGAGGCCGGCCAGGAAGAACGGCAGCCCGAACAGGGTCAGGCAGCCGCCGCCCTGGCGCGTTTGCATCACCTCGGGATCCGATGAAATTGGCCGGTCGAACATCATGGCCTCCTTGGTCGGCCCAAGGGTTGGGGCAGGCACTTCGAAGCTTCCTCCGCTCGCTCAGGAAGACCAGGTCACTTCATGCCAGCACGACGGCACCTCTTCCCGCCACTGGCACCTGATCTCTTTCACCTCGGCCGCAAGGTTCGCGACCGCGAAGACCCCCTGAATCACGCCCTGGAAAAATTCGCAGGGCATGGGGTTGTTCTTGCGCTCGACGATGGCGCGGTTGGGGCCGCGCTCCAGCACCTTGACGGTGGAGCCGTAATCGGTCTCCAGGGCATAGGCTTGGCAAAGGATATCCAACATTTTCTGGGGAGAGAGATCTTGAAAGAGCTGCGGCTGGGCGCGCTTAAAAGCTTGCGCGACCATGGTGCCGGTGCGGAAGGGCGGGACCCCGTTCTCGGCGCCGAACAGGACAATGGCGCACGCTTCCTGGGTCGGGTACATCTCATCCGGCCGATATTGGGTCCTTCCGACCTTCTCCAGGGCCTTCTGCTTCAACTCCTCCCCGCCCGCGATCCCCAGAATCACCAGGTAACTGATGTGATACCGGCCCTTGCACATGCCCTGGTTCTGCTCAATGAAGCGCCGCTGTTTCTCGGGGAGAATGGCTTCCATGCTCCGCCTCCTTTCCGGCCCCCGGCCGCAAACTCAGGTCGTGGCTATTTCCACTGTGCTTAAACCGTCTCAGAGTGATCAAGCGATTCGCTTCTTTTCACTGTGCATCGTCCATGGTGCATTAATTCACGCCCCGCAGCACTTCTTGAACTTCTTGCCCGAACCGCAGGGGCAGGGGTCGTTGCGGCCGACTTTGGGGCCTTCGCGCCGGATGGTGACGGCTGCGGTATCGGCCGGCTGCAGCGGCTGCTGGCCTTCGCCGACCGGAGCGCCGGGCCCGGCGCCGCGGCCGAGCTGGAGCGGCCGGGCCAGGGGCCGCCGGCGACCCGGCACGGCCGGCGCTTGCGGCCCGGCGAGTTGGAGGCGGAAGAGCCGGCCGATCGAATCCGCGTTGATCTTGTATTCCAGGTCTTCGAACAGCTCGAAGGCCTCGCGCTTGTATTCCAGGAGCGGGTCGCGCTGGCCGTAGCCGCGGAGCCCGATGCCTTCCTTGAGGTGGTCCATGTCCAGGAGATGGTCTTGCCAGAGGGTGTCAATGGTGTAGAGGAAAACGTCCTTTTCGATCCGGTGCATCAGCTCGTCGCCGGCCACCTGGATCTTGCGCTCGTAATTCTTCTTGGCCTCCTCGGCGACCATCTTAACCAGGTCGTCGGGGTGGGTGGACTCGAGCTGGTCCGGGTTGAATTCGAGGAAGACCCCGAACTGCTGGACCACTTTGGCGGACATGCCTTTCCAGTCCCACTCTTCCTCGGGCGTCTTCTCGTCGCCGAACTCGTAGACGATCTCTTCCGCGATCCGGTCAATGGAATCGAAGACCCGCTCGCGCATGGAGCCGTCTTTCAGCGCCTGCTTGCGCAGCCCGTAGACGATCTCCCGCTGCTTGTTCATCACGTCATCGTATTCCAGGAGGTGCTTGCGGATGTCGAAGTTGTGCGCCTCCACCTTGCCCTGGGCCCGGGCGATGGAGCGGCTGACCAGGCCGTGCTCGATCGGCTCGTTGTCCTCCATCCCGATCCGATCCATGATCTTGGCCAGCGAGTCGGAGCCGAAGATGCGCATCAGGTCGTCTTCCAGGGAGAGGAAGAAGCGGGAGGACCCGGGGTCGCCTTGCCGGCCGGAGCGGCCCCGGAGCTGGTTGTCAACCCGGCGCGACTCGTGCCGCTCGGTGCCGATCACGTGCAGCCCGCCCAGCTGGACCACTTCCTCGTGCTCGGCCGCGCAGAGCGGGCGGTGGTGCGCCAAGAGCTGCTCGTATTTCTCCGGTTCGTCCTCGGCAAAGGACTTGGCGATCATCTCCGGGTTGCCGCCCAGGATGATGTCGGTGCCGCGGCCGGCCATGTTGGTGGAAATGGTCAACGCGGCCTTGCGGCCGGCCTGGGCGATGATCTCGGCCTCCCGCTCGTGGTGCTTGGCGTTGAGGATCTGGTGGCGGATGCCCCGGTTCTTCAGCATCTTGTGCAGCCGCTCCGACTTTTCCACCGAGGTGGTGCCCACCAGGATGGGCTGGCCGACCCCGTTCACCCGCTCGATCTCGTCCACCACCGCCTGGAACTTCTGCTTCTCGGTCTTGTAGATCACGTCCGCGTTGTCCTCCCGGATCATGGGCATGTGGGTCGGGATCACCATCACCTCGAGCTTGTAGATCTTGTGAAACTCCTCGGCCTCGGTGTCCGCGGTGCCGGTCATGCCCGCGAGCTTCTCATACATGCGGAAATAATTCTGGATGGTGATGGTGGCGATGGTCTGGCTGGCCTTGGCAATGGCCAGTCCCTCCTTGGCCTCCAGCGCCTGGTGGAGTCCGTCCGAGTAGCGCCGGCCCTCCATCTTGCGGCCGGTGAACTCGTCCACGATCACCACCTTGCCCGCGTCCACCACGTATTCGTCGTCGATCTCGAACAGGGTGTAGGCCTTGAGGAGCTGGTTGATGTTGTGCAGCTTCTCGCTCTTCTGCTGGAATTCCTGCTGGAGCGCCTCCAGGGTCTCGGCCTTGGCCTGGGGCGAGAGCTGGTCGTCTTTCTCGATCTCCGCCTCCCGGGTGCTGAGCTCGGGCAGCACGAAGACGTCGCCGATCAACCCGATCAGATCGCGCTGGCCTTCGTCGGTCAGCTCAATCGCGTGCTCCCGCTCGGACATGGCGTAGAACAGCCCGGCCTTGAGCCGGTCCGCCTCGTGGTTGATGCGCAAGTTGGAATGCAGCCGCTCCATCTTCTTCTTGGCCTCTTTGTTCTCCGCGATCAGGTTGAGCAGGTCCGGGTTCTTGGGATCGCCCCGCTCGACCTGGAGCAGCCGGAAGTAATAACCGTCCTCATCGTCCGGGTGCTGTTTCTGGTAATCCACCGCCTCCTTAAACAGCCGCTTCATCACCATCTTCTGCTTGCGCACCAGCCGCTCCACCGCCGGCTTCAGCTCGCCGAAGGAGTGCGAGTCGCGGTCCACCTCGCCCGAGATGATCAGAGGCGTGCGGGCCTCGTCAATCAGGATCGAGTCCACCTCGTCCACGATCGCGTAGCAGAGCGAATCGGGCTGGACCATCTCTTCCAGCCGGTGCTTGAGGTTGTCGCGCAGGTAATCGAACCCGAACTCGGAGTTGGTGCCGTAGAGGATGTCGCGGCGATACAGCTCGCGGCGGGCGACGTCATCATGATCGTGCTGGAGCGCGCCTACGCTCAGGCCCAGCCGGGTGTAGATGGCGCCCATCCACTCGGAGTCGCGCCGGGCCAGGTAGTCGTTGACCGTGACGATGTGCACGCCCCGGCCCAAGAGCGAATTGAGGAAGACCGGGGAGGTGGAGGCCAGGGTCTTGCCTTCGCCGGTCTTCATCTCCGCGATCTTGCCCTGGTGGAGCACGATGCCGCCGATGAGCTGGACGTCAAAATGGCGCTGGCCCAGCGCCCGCTTGCTCGCCTCCCGCACCGCGGCGAAGGCCTCGGGCAGGATCTGCTCCAGCTTGGCCTTGAACGGCGCCCATTCCTCCTTGGAGAGGCTCGCGGTCCGCTCCTGGACCCGGGTCCAGTCGTTGTCGCCGAAGATCTCGAAGCGGAAGCGGCGGGCGAGGTCGCGGAGCTCGTCGTCGCTCATCCGCTCGTATTTGGATTCCAGCTCGTTGATCCGCAGAACCAACGGCTGGATTCGTTTCAGCTCCCGCTCGTTCTTGGAGCCGAAGATCCACCGCGCGATTTCCATGATCGCAGCCATCTCAACCTCATATTATAATTTGGTTGCAGGATTAAAACAACATCCTTCCGATTGACCCGATTGACTTGCGGGTCCGGGTTTCCCACAATAGAGCTCATGCCCGCCTGGGAAAGGCTCGTGGAGAAAGAAGAGGATCGCCTGGACCGCTGGCTGCATCGCCGGTTGCCCGGCTATTCCCTGCGCCAGGTGCGGGAGCTGATCCGGGCCGGCCGGGTCCAGGTGCAGGGCAAGAGGGCGAAAAAGGGATCTCTCGTGCAACCCCACGACCGGGTCCGGGTGGAAAACCTGGAGCCCGGTGTGCCCGGGGTGCGGCCGGAGGCGGGGATCGTTTTCGAAGTCGTGTTTGAAGATGAAAGCCTGGCGGTAGTGGACAAGCCCGCGGGGATGCCGACTCACCCCCTGGACCCGGGAGAAACCGGAACCCTGCTCAACGGCGCCCTCGCCCGCTGGCCGGAACTCTCCCGGGTAGGAAAAAAGCCGCTGGAGCTGGGCCTGATCCATCGGCTGGACACCAAGACCTCGGGACTGCTGCTCCTGGCCAAAACCGAGCCGGCCCGCGTGTTGTTAGTGAAGGAGATGAAGGCGCGGAAGATCCGCAAGTATTACCGGGCGGTGGTGGAGGGGCATTTTCCCGAGGAAAGCGGCGAAATCCATCTTCCCCTTGGGCATCACCCTCAAGACGACCGCAAGATGGTGGCGGCTTTGCCCGGCCAGCGGCTGCGGGGCAAGCCGCAGGAGGCGATCACCCGGTTCCGGGTGCGGGAGCGCGGCCTTGACCGCACCTTGCTCGAGCTGGAGCTCGTCACCGGGGTGACTCACCAGCTTCGGGTTCACCTGGCCAGCCAGGGCCATCCCGTGAAGGGCGACGACCTCTACGGGCCGGAGCCGGACCCGGCCTCTTCCCGCTATCTGCTCCAGTCCTGGCGGATGGAATTGATCCACCCGAAGAACAAAAAATCCTTCTCGCTCGAGGCCAGGAAGCCTCTAACCTTGAACGATTAGACGAGAAAGGCGCTCAGCCGGCCTTGGTTGCTTCCTTTCCGGCCAGCAGGTTATAGACTACGGCGAAGATCACGCCGGCAATGAAGCCGTCTATGAAGCCGTAGGCCAGGCCCGTGAACGCGCCCATCACGCTTACCTTGTAGCCCCAGTAAATGGCGGCGAGTAAGCTCAGATGCACGCCTCCACCCTGAAAGTAAATGAACAGGGTGATCACAAAGATCGCCAGGCCCAGAACTACTCCTCCCGCCACCCCTACCCCTAATACCCGCAGTTTCATGTTTCTCCTCCTTCTTTTCTTCTCGGGGTTGCTTTCAGGCCGAAGCCGGTCGGATTTTTTCCTTCACGATCTCCCGGATCCGGTCCACCATTTCCTCGATCTGGTTTGACTTCATGATAAAGCCCTCGGCCCCGGCCTCGTAGGCCAGGTCCATCAGGTCCATGTCGCGCTTGGCCGAGTGGATGACAATCACGATCTTCCGGGTGGCGGGATTGCGCTTGAGGTTCTTGCAGATCTCGATGCCGTCCACCTCCGGCATCATGATATCGAGCAGGATCAGGTGCGGCCGCCTCTCCAGCACTTCCCGGTACACGTCCATGCCGGAGCCGACGGTAACCACCTGGAAGCCCTGAGTCTCGAGGGCATCCTTGGTGATGGCCAGGAGGAGGCGGTTGTCGTCGGCCACCAGAATGCGGACGGGTTCCATGCTCGGTCACCCCTTGGGCGCCGCCTTGCTCAGAGCCACGCTGAGCACGGTAGTCAGCTTGATCACGTCCTGGTTGGTCTTGCGCAGGCGCTTGGCGATGGTCTGGGCGATGTTGCGGATCAGGAGATAGGCGCTCTGGTAATCGGACTCCGCGAACTTCTTGAACTCGGCGCTGTGGATGCGGAGCAGCTTGGCCGGAGTGTTGGCAATAGCGGTGGCGGTGCGCTGGTCGGTGTCAAAGATAAAGGCCATCTCCCCGAACAAGGCGCCGGAATGCAGGCGCACCAGGCTCTTTTCCCGGTCGCCGACCTGGCCGGGCAACAGCTTCAAGGAGATGGTGACCGAGATCTCCACCTCGCCCTCCCGGATCAGATACACGCAATCGCCTTCCTCGCCCTCGTGGATGATGACCGCGCCCGCCGGGAACTCCACTTCCTCGCAGATCGAGGCCAACCGGCGCAGGCCTTCCTCCCCGATCCCGGCAAAGGCGGAAACGCCCCGTAAAAATTCAACCACTTCCGCGCGCATGCGCCCCTACCCCGGCCGAACCAGCTCGGCCAGGAACAGCACCTGGTCGTTCTTTTTCAGCCGATAGTTGTCCGGGGGGTTGAGCCGGACCCGGGTCTTCTTGCCCTTGAAAAAGTAATCGCTCTCCATCCCCTCGAACTGTTTCTTGATGAACAGGTCAATCGCGCTCATGTCCGCGGACAGGATATCGGTGAGCCCCACGCCGTGCTCTTCTTCCGAGACCACCCCGATCACCAGCGCCCGCTGCTTTTCCCGGAACTGGCGGCTCACCTCCGCGAACTCGTGGTCCACCAGCGGACCGGGCGTAGGCACTTGTTGGAGGAGGTGCCCGATCGAGGGGTTGAGGATCTCCTGGATGGCCAGGGTGACCCCCGGTGCGCGCACCGCCTGGGCGAGCAGGAAGTCGTGGTTCTCGCCGTAGACCACCACGTGCTGGACCCCGGCCCGGCGGAGGTGGCTGGCGTTCTCCCGGTTGACCAGCTCGGCCACGATGGTGATCGCCGGGTTCATCGCTTTCAGGGTCAAGGCGGCCAGGACCGCGCGCTCGTCCGCCTTGGCGAAGCCGGTCTCCACCTTGCCGTCGGCGAGGATGATCACCGAGCGGGCGTGGCGGATGTTGGCGCGGTCAAGCACACTCTCGCGCACGAAATCGCCGCGGACGAACTTGACCAGGTGGGCGCGGTTGACATAAAGGAGCTCGTTGACCTCTTCTTCAGGCAACTCGTTGACCAGGACCACGCCCGCCCGCTCGGAATCGGTGCGGACCAGGGCGTCCACCAGGTTGCGGGCGTTCACGTTCCAGCCGCACAGCACCACATGGTTCTTGAGACCGATCCGCTCCATGCCCTTGCCCTCCATGATCCTCCGCTCCACCAGCCAGGAGGCGATGGCCGCGGTCAGCAGGCTCATCATCACCACCGACAGGCCGATCAGGCCCAGCGCCAGGGTCTTGCCCAGGGTGGTCTGCGGCGCGATGTCGCCGTAGCCGACGGTGGCGCTGGTCACCACCAGCCAATAGATGGCGTCGAACAGGGATTGGAACCGGGTGCCCGGCACGTAGTGCTCGGCCTCGAACACCGCGACGGCCAGAACCATGAGGAGCACGCCGATCACGGACAGGGTCCGCAGGGTCGAGGCGTGCATCATCCAGTCCCAGAGCACCGCCACGCGGTCCCGCGTCCGGCGGACCTGCTCCCGGAAAAATGCGCCCACTTCGGCCATAAAAATTCTGCTTTAGAATACCACTTCTCCCCGCGGGGTTCAAGCTCGCGCCCGGGAGAGGAAGGGCTTGGAAATTTTGGAGGAGAAAGAGTATAATTAGACGAACCAACCCGGAATCAGGGATCGGGCAGAGACGTAAGGAGGGAGTAAGCTATGTTAATCGGGAAAGCCATTCGCCTGGAACGGATCATGAACCGGACCACCAAGAGGACGGTCATCATCCCCATGGACCATGGGGTGAGCAACGGCCCGATCCCGGGGCTGATCAACATGGCCGAGACCATTGATAACGTGGCCCGGGGCGGGGCCAACGCGGTGGTCATCCACAACGGCCTGGTCGGCCAGGGCCACCGCCGCTACGGCCGCGACGTCGGGCTGATCGTCCATCTCTCCGGCTCGACCATGATCGCCGAAGACCCGAACCACAAGGTCCTGGTCTGCTCGGTGGAAAAGGCCATCCGCCTGGGCGCCGACGCGGTTTCCATCCACGTCAACCTGGGCGCCAAGGAAGAGGCCGAGATGCTGCATGACTTCGGGTGCGTGGCCGAGACCGCCTATTCCTGGGGCATCCCGCTCTTGGCCATGGTCTATCCCCGGGGCAAGAACGTGAAGGCGGAGAAGGACGTGGAGGTGGTCAAGCTGGCGGCGCGGGTGGGCGCGGAGCTGGGCGCGGACCTGGTCAAGGTGCCCTACACCGGCTCGGCCGAGAGCTTCAAGGGAGTGGTGGAGGGCTGCCCGATCCCGGTGGTGATTGCCGGCGGCTCGAAGCTTACCGATGAAGAGACCCTGGACATGATCGAGGGCGCGGTCAAGGCCGGCGCCGCGGGGATCTCCATGGGCCGCAACGCCTTTCAGCACGAGCACCCGGACCGGCTGGTCGCCGCAGCCTGCGCCATTGTCCACGACAACGCCAGCGCGGCACAGGCCAAGAAGATTCTGAAAGAAAAATCAAAATAATTTTACTAAGGGCAACAGGTTTCAAACCTGTTGCCCTTGAGGACAGACCATGAGCAAGCGTTTCTGGGTCGAGGTCAAGAAGTGGGACAAGGGCCTGGTCACCGCGGCTTTGGAGAGCGGGGCCCAGGCGGTCTGGGTAGGCAAGGGCATGACGCCCAAGGTCAAGGAGTTGGGCATCATCACCGTCATCGCGCCGGACGGGGATCTCAAGCCGGGCGAGGACGTGGTCGAGGTGATGGTCAACTCCAAGAAGGACGAGGACAAGGCGCTCCGCGCTCCGGCGAGCAAGTTCGTGGTGGTGCGGACGCAAAACTGGAAAGTGATCCCGCTGGAGAACCTGATCGCGGCGCGGGGCAACCTGATCGCCTCGGTTTCCAACAGCAAGGAAGCCAAACTGGCGCTGGAGATCATGGAGCGCGGGGCCGACGGCATCCTGCTCTCAACCGCCGACGTGAACGAGATCAAGAAGACCGGGAAAATCATGGCCGAGCAGGGCGAGAAGCTCTTGCTGGTCCAGGCCAAAATCACCGCGCTCAAGCAACTGGGCATGGGCGACCGGGTCTGCGTGGACACCATGACCAACATGAGGCCGGGCCAGGGCCTGCTCGTCGGCAATTCGTCCTCCGGCCTCTTCCTGGTCCACGCCGAAAACGTGGAGACTCCCTATTGCGCACCCCGGCCCTTCCGGGTCAACGCCGGCGGAGTCCACGCCTACGTGCGCACGCCCGGGGGCAAGACCGCCTACCTGGCCGACCTGGCCGTGGGCGATCCGGTGCTGGTGGTGGACAGCAAGGGCAAGGGCGAGGTCACTTACGTGGGCCGGAGCAAGATCGAGAAGCGGCCGATGATGTTGGTGGAAGCGGTTGCCCAGGGCCAGAAACTTTCCCTGATCCTGCAGAACGCGGAGACCATCCGCCTGACCCGGCCCGGGGGCGAGCCGGTCTCCATCGCCAAGCTCAAGCCCGGCGACAAGGTGCTGGCCTTCCTCGAAGAAGCCGGCCGGCATTTCGGGATGAAGGTCAAGGAAACCATCACCGAAAAATAAGGGCCGAGGGTTAAGCAACCCACCCTTCGGAAGACCGAAGGGCGGGCTACAAATTCTTTATGACCGAAGAGAAGCGAGAACTGAACGAGCAAGAGCAGGCGTTTTTGCGCCGGAGCTTTGACCAGGCCCAGCAGCGGGTGGGCGAGGAGGACGTCGAATACGTCCTCAAGAAAGGGCAGAAGACTCTCGAAGACCTGGAAAAAGCGCCGACCTTCATGCGCCAGGTCTATCTCCAGGCCAGGCTCTTATACCTGATGCTCCGGGACTGGTGGCAGGACCAGTATGAGCTGCCCTGGCGGGTGGTCGCGGCAATCACCGCCGGCCTGCTCTACGTCTTGAACCCGTTTGACCTGATCCCGGACTTTATCCCGGTCATCGGCATGATTGACGACCTCTTCGTGCTCGGCCTGGTAATCGCGCTGATCCGCTCGGACCTGCGGCGCTACTGCTCGGCCAAAAACCTGGACCCCAGGGATTACGGACTGTAATACCATTTTCTCCTTGTCATGCAACAAACCCAAAATGAAAATGGGCGCGAATCCAATCGCGCCCTACGATTTGGCGCAACGTAGGGCAGGTTTGGATACCTGCCCGAACCTTAATTTAGTTGTATATCAACCGGAAAATGGTATTATTGACGCTCATGTCGGCTTGCCCATTCTCATTTTTTCGTGAACCGTGGGTAGGGGCGCGATTTATCGCGCCCTTGCCGGGAGGTGGTCGCAATCAATTGCGCCCCTACGAATACCGAAAATACGCGGCCCTGTTAAAAAATCAGGGTGGGCAAGCTCATACCCGCACTTGACACGCCTTGGCTCCTATGGCATGATCCGCCTGAGGCAGTAGGCGGGGAGTTAGGAGAGACCTTAGGCTTTAGGCATTGGGCTTTAGACTTGGAAACCCAAAACCAGGCACCAGGAACCAGAAACCCGGCACCCGGCACCAAGAACCAGAAACCAGGAACCAGAAAGGGCGGAAAGAACGAGGCAGGGGTTGTTAAGTGTAAAGTGAAGCTTTGATCCCAAAATTTGATGAGTGAAATTATGGCAACCATCAAAAAAACGAAAAACGGAATAGCATATTTAATCGAAGTGCTTAAGGATAAAAAGAGCATCGTTACTCGCGTCGCTTTTTGGAAAATTCCTCATACGCATCCGCAAATAGAAGATATTTGCCTTAAGGTAGGCAGATACAAGAAAATTGGGTTTGCTGCCGAAACTTTAGATAAGGAAAACCCCAAAAGCGAACTAACCCTAGATAATGAGGAATTCCTAAAATTGATTGATTTCTTATCTGAAAATTATGAGCCATTTAAAAATGGCATAAAGAAATACATTCCAATCAATGAAAAATTTGATAATACAAGCATCGAGCATTTGAAAGCTATTTTTGATAATCCCAACAAAAGAGAGGTATTAGACTTCGTAGCTAAACATAACATTTTACCGAGCGATTTAATTGCTAGCTTGCAAAGTCAACAAAGAGTAGTTGCGGTCAGTGAATTTGAGGGTATGCTCCGGGAGAATTTAGTCGAACAGAGATGGCAGGAGTGGTTTACGAGAAACTCTTGGGTTCTTGGTAGCGAGTTCGTAAAAATCTTGGATGAACGCGAAATAGACAGTGAGCACATCACCGACTATTTGATGCAGGCTTATGATGGGTTTCTCGATATCATCGAGATTAAGCGGCCGGAGGGTAATTTACAGTTTTGGGCCAACGCTCAGGATCACGGCAACTTTGTTCCGTCCAACGACCTTACAAAAGCCATAACACAGGCAACAAAATATATATACGAAGTTGAAAGAGAAGCAAACAGTATTAAGTTTTTAGAGCGGGTCGGCAACGTAAAAACAATAAAGCCTCGATGTATACTCATCTTTGGCAGATCGACCAACTGGAACGAAGAGCAAAGACAAGCTTATCGGATTTTGAACTCAAGCTATCACAATCTGACGATCATGACGTACGATCATGTTTTAAGCCGGGCAAAGCGAATTTTGGGAATTGACGGTCCTGGTGAAATAGAGGAATTTCTAGAAGAGCAAGACATTGACACTAATGACGTTCCTTTTTAGACTCCCCCAAAGGCTCAATCGGGCGGAAAGGCATTTTTAGTCTTGAATGCCGCCTCTTCCACTTTGGCATCTTCCTCTTGGGCGGAAAGAACAAGGCAGTGATTGTTAAGTTTAAAGTTAAGCTACGGCCCCAACCTCTTGGATGGGGAAATCTCTGAAAACGATGCTTCGTTCCTGGAAGGGAGGACAACATCTTGACAGAAGACAAAAGAAAAGCAGAATGTCCTTATTGCCATAAAGTCCTTGATAAAATTCCTGGAAAGAAGACGAAGTGTCGGCATTGTGGAGAATTTATGTTTGTCCGAACAAGACCCAAAGACAAAGCTCGTATAGTTGTGACAAAAGAGGAGGCAGAAGAAATTGAAAGTGATTGGGATGTCATTTTTGATGCCAAGCCCCCTTCTATTACAGAAATGGAATCCGCGAAGGCGGATTATGGCAAGTATGACTACTCCGCCCAGGAAGCCGAACTGTCTAAAAAAACATTCCGCACTTTTTAATAAGGCTATCGCCGAGGTTATCAAGCGCGTAGAGAATCCCGGTATCAGTAATGCGGTGGCGTCCGGGGCGATGACCGATTATTCCCAGCAGGTTGGGGAATTAGTCTGCGATGACTTAATTGAAAATGAAAAAGAAATATTGGGAAAGGGCAATATCAATGAAATATCAGAAAGAGAGGTAATATGGCGGATACTAAATAAGAAGCTAATTGAGCATGCCCAGCATGGTGATTGGGGTCTTTATAGAAATACAATATTTGAAATGGCAGAGATTCTTAGAAGTGAAATGAGCCTGAGAGACGCGCTGCAAACTTATCTTGAGGTTTGTTACATTGATTTAAATGGACCAAACAACACTGGAGGAAGAAGAGATCCGGAACTGTTGAGAATGTTTCCTCCATTCGATCCAAAACAGCGGGCAAGTATAGCACCTGGCCTAATAGATATAATCAAGAGAATTATTAAACGACTTAAAATTGATAAAGATCATGTTAAATCAGATTTTCTTGAACATAATTCAAAAATTAGAAGTTCATTGAAGTTGCCACTAACCGCTGAAGATTGTTGGTCAACCTTAGAAAAAGAAATTTAAAATAGATTGGGGTCAACGCTTTACTTTAAACTTAGAGGTTTCCTTCCGCTTTTCTTCTCGCCACGATGAATTAGACTTTAGGCGTTAGACATTAGTCTTTAGACTTCAGAAACATTATGAGCGCATGGCCTAAGGTCTAAGAGACTTTAGGCATTAGGCATCAGGCTTTAGACTTCAGAAAGATTCCGAGATCACGGCCTAAGGTCTAATGCCTAAAGTCTAAAGCCCATTCTTGCTCAGGCGTTTGCGCAGGGCTTCCATGTAGAGGTAGAAGACCGGGGTGACGTAGAGGGTCAGGGTCTGGGAAAAGATCAGCCCGCCCACCACTGCCAGGCCCAGCGGCCGGCGCGCCTCGGACCCGGCGCCGAAGCCGAGGGCGATGGGCAGGCCGGCCATGAGCGCGGCGAAGCTGGTCATCATGATCGGGCGGAACCGAACCAGGCAGGCTTCGTAGATGGCAATGGCCGGGTCCTTACCCTCGGTGCGCTGGGCCTCGATGGCGAAGTCAATCATCATGATCCCGTTCTTCTTGACGATCCCTACCAGCATGATGATGCCGACAAAGGCGTAGAGGGAGAGGTCGGTGCGGAAGATGATGAGGGTGAGGAGTGCGCCGAAGCCGGCGAAGGGCAGGGCGGAGAGGATGGTGATGGGGTGGATGAAGCTCTCGTAGAGGATGCCGAGGACCAGGTAGATGACGAGGATAGCCAGGATGAGCAGGGTGCCCATTCCCTTGAAGGATGACTGGAAGGCCTGGGCCGTGCCCTGGAAACTGGTGCTGATGGTGGCGGGCAGGACTTGGCGGGCGAGGTTGTTCACCTCGGTGACCGCGTCGCCCAGGGCCACGTCGGGCTTGAGGTTGAAAGAGACGGTGACCGAGGGCAACTGCCCGGAGTGGTTGACGGTCAAGGGACCCACGCTGCTCTGGAGGCGGGCCACCGTGTCCAGGGGCACCAGCCGGCCGCTCTGGGAGCGCACGTAGAGCAGGGAGAGCGCGGCCGGGTCTAGCTGGTTCTCGGGCAAAAGCTCCATGAGCACACTATATTCGTTGTTGGGCGTCAGGATGGTCGAGATCTGGATCGAGCCGTAGGCGAGCGAGAGCGCGGTCTCGATATTTTCGGCGCTGACGCCCAGGGCCGAGGCCTGGTCGCGCAGGATCTCCAGGTTGACTTGGGGGTTCTTGATCTGGAGGTCGCTGGTTACGTCCTGCAAGCCGGGCAGGTCCCGCATTTGGCTTTCGAGCAGCGAGGCATAACGATACAGCTCGTCGGTGTCCGAGCCTTGCAGGGTGTATTGATACTGGCTCTTGGCCATCCGGCCGCCGATGGGGATGGAAACGGGGTTTTGCAAAAACACCCGAATGCCGGGGATGGGCGCCAGCTTGGCGCGCAAAACCTGGATGATCTGGTCCGCGGAGAGCCGGCGCTCTTCCCGCGGCTTCAACCGGATGAAGAGCATCCCGGTGTTGGTGGTGCCGCCCCGGCCGCCGGCGGAAGACATGAAGGAAGCCACGTTAGGGTCCTGTTGGACGACCGCGCTGACCGCTTGCTGGTGCGCCACCATAGCATCGAAGGAAGTGCCCTCGGCCGCCTCGGTAGAACCGAAGATCTGGCCGGTATCTTCGCTGGGCAAGAACCCCTTGGGGATGAGCACGAACAAGACGCCGGTCGCCGCCAGGATGATCCCGGAGAGGATCATGGTCAGCCGGCGGCGGTCGAGCACCCAGTGCAGGGTCCGGCCGTAAAAGCCAAGCATGGCCTCGAAGACCCGCTCGGAGACCGCATAGACCCGGCCGTGATGGACCTCGCTCGGCGGCCGCACGAAGCGGCTGGAAAGCATGGGCACCAGGGTGAGGGCGATGAAGCCGCTGACCAGGACCGCGATGGTGATGGTCATGGCGAACTCCCGGAAGAGCCGGCCGACCAGGCCGCCCATGAACAGGACCGGGATGAAGACCGCGGCCAGGGAGAGGGTCATGGAGAGGATGGTGAAGCTGATCTGCTCTGCGCCTTCCAGGGCCGCCTGCCAGCGGGTTTTGCCCATCTCCATGTGGCGGATGATGTTCTCGATCATGACGATGGCGTCGTCCACCACGAACCCGGTGGCCAGCACCAGGGCCATGAGCGAGAGGTTGTCCAGGCTGTAGCCGAGCAGGAACATGAGGGCGAAGGTGGCGACGATGGACATGGGCAGGGAGAGGCTGGGGACCAGGGTGGCGGAGGTGTTGCGCAGGAACAGGAAGATGACCAACACCACCAGGACCAGGACCAGGACCAGGGTGGACTCGACGTCGTCCACCGAATTCTTGATGGACTCGGAGCGGTCAAAGAGCACATTCAGGGAGACCGAGGCCGGGAGCCGGGCCCGGAAGGAGGGCAACAGTTTCCGAACCGCGGCGGCGACTTCCACGGTGTTGGTCCCGGGCTGGCGCTGGACGGCGAGCACCACCGAGCGCTGTTGGGAGGTGGAGTCCAGGTACCAGGCCGCCACCTTGTTGTTCTCCACGCTGTCCAGCACCCGGCCCAGTTCGGAAAGCCGCACCGGCGAGCCGTTGCGATAGGCCACGATCAAGGGCCGGTAGGCCGAGGCGTCGTTGAGCTGGCCCGCGGCCTCGATGGTGTAAGCCCGGTGGGGACCGTAGAGGGTGCCGGTGGGCAGGTTGACGTTGCCGGCTTGCACCGCGGCCGCCACTTCCTCGATCCCGATCCCGCGCGAGGCCAAGGCCCGGGGATCGAGTTGGATCCGGACCGCGTATTTCTGCGAGCCATAGACCATCACCTGGGCCACGCCCGGGACCGTGGAGATGCGCTGGGCCATCAGGGTTTCGCCGTATTCGTCGAGCGCCGAGAGCTCGAGGGTGGGGCTGGTGAGCGCGAGGAAGAGGATGGGGGAGTCCGCGGGGTTGACTTTCTGGTAAGAGGGCGGGCTGGGCATGTCTTGCGGGAGTTGGCGGAGGGTCTGGGCGATGGCGGCCTGCACGTCCTGGGCCGCGGCGTCAATGTCGCGGCTGAGGTTGAACTGGAGGGTGATCTGGGTGGAGCCCAGCGCGCTGGTGGACGACATCGAGTCCACCCCGGCAATGGTGGAGAAGCGCTTTTCCAGGGGCGTGGCCACGGCCGCGGCCATGGTCTCGGGAGAGGCGCCGGGCAGGCGCGCGCTGACCTGGATGGTGGGGAAGTCCACGTTGGGGAGATCCGAGACGGGCAAGGCCCGGTAGGCCATGATCCCGAAGATCACAATGCCGACCATGACCAGGGTGGTCATCACCGGCCGGCGGATCCAGATGGCCGAGAGGTTCATGGAAGGGGCGCCTCGGCTTCCTCGGCGCTCTGCTTGATCTCGACCTTGGCGCCCGGGACCAGGCGGAGTTGGCCGTCGGTGACCACCTGCTGGCCCGGCTCCACCCCTTGCTCCACCACGGCCTGATCGTCCAGCGTAAAGGCCACCTTCACGAGCTTCAGCTCCACGGTCTGGTCGGGCTTGACGATATAGACGTAGGTTCCTTGCTGGCCAGTCTGGATCGCCTGGGAGGGGACCACCACCGCGTTTTCCCGCTGGGCCAGGGTCAGCACTACGTTGACGAACAAGCCCGGCCACAAGCGCTCCTCGCGGTTCGGGAAGGTGCCCTTGAGCAGGACGGTGCCCGTCGCCGGGTCCACGGCGTTGTCAATCAACGTCAGATCGCCTTCTTCCGGCTCGGAAAGGCCCGAAATCAAGGCGCGGACCGGGAGCCTGGCCTGGGCCAGATGCTCCCGGATTTCGGGCAGGTTTTGCTGGGGCACGGAAAAGTTCACGTAAATGGGGCTGATCTGGTTGATCACCACCAGGGTGGCGTCGTTGGCCTTGAGCACGTTGCCCGGGTCCACCAGGCGCTGGCCGGTGATGCCGGCGCCCGGAGCCGTGATCGAGCAATACTCCAAATTGAGCCGGGAATTGGTCAGGGCGGCTTGATCCGCGTCAACCACTCCCTTGAGCGCCTCGGCGTTGGCGAGACTGCTGTCATACTCTTCCTGGGAAATCAACGCCCGTTGCAAGAGGACCTTGCTCCGCTCCGCTTCCTTGATGGCGTTTTTCAGTTGGGCCGAATCCCGGGCCAGGATGCCCTCGGCCTGCTTCACGGCCGCGGCATACGGGCGAGGATCAATCGCAAAGAGCAAGTCGCCGGCTTTCACGTGCTGGCCCTCGTTGAAATGAACCGCGGTAATCACCCCGCCGACCTGGGCCTTGATCGCGGTGGAGTTATAGGCCGCCACTGTCCCGATGGCGCGGAGCTCGATCGGGACGGTCTTCTGGACGACCAGCGCCACGGTCACCGGCGCCGCCGGGCCCGAGGCGCCGGCTTTGGATGGGTTCGGGGAATTGGAGTTGGAACAGGCGTTCAGCAGAGCCAAAGTTATTGCCAGCGCGCCGGCTAAGGCCAAGCGTAAAAGCCGCCGGGGCTTCTGGGAGGAGAGGGCGTGAATTATTATGCCGGTCTGCATGCTCGGACTCCTTTTACACGAAAGGCGGGGAGCACCTCCGGTAAAAATACGAAGGGTGCAACTCTCCCGCCCAAAGAGTGTGCCGTTCAATCGCTTAGCTAATTAGAATAAGTTGATTACGGCCAAAGTCAAGCAAAGCCGCTTAAGGTTGGGCGGACACGATCAACGCGCCGGAAGCGCATTGGGCCTCTTGCCCCTGGAACAGGGCCGCGGAGTAAAGCGCGCGGCCGGAGAAGAGCTTCACCCGCAGGGAAGCCGTGCCGGCCTCCGAGAGGTCCACCACCGGCAAAAGCGGCTGCTCATTGGCGTAGAACTGAACCTTCAGGCCTTTTGGGCTCTTGTTGCCCAGGGTTTTGACCTGCAAGAGCACTTCCTGGCCCGCGGCCAGCGGCTCGCCTTGCCAGGGCGATTTGGCCTCGGGCGAAGACCAGAGCCGAAGCTCCATGCAATTGGTTTGGGTGCCTTTTGACTCTTCCGAGGGAGCCGGTTCCTGGGGCAGAGCCGCGCAGTTGATCCACTCGCCTAAGAACCACTGCGCCCGCCGGCTCTTTTGGCACTCGCGCTTCAGCTCATACTTGCCCCCGGCCCTGGCCTTGGTCTCTTCCGCTTTGCACTCCTGCTCGTCGGCCAGGATGCTCCCGCTCCGCACCCAGACCGAGCCCATCTTCTCCAGGTAGAGCACCAGCCAGCGCGATTCACCCGCCTCCGCCTGCCCCATCATCCCGCTCTTGCGCCACACCACGCATTCAGGTAACATTTCAGCCGATAAGAGCACGGCCCAGCTTGCGGCCAATAACCCGAGGAACAGCCATGCGATCCGCTTCATTTCATTTCTTTTATTACATCAATAATTCCTCTTCTGCAATCTTTTTCTTTCTTTGTGCTCTTAGTGCCTTTGTGGTTCAATCTTCTTTCTCTGAAGAACGCGTAACCAACTTCCGCGCCACTGATGCCAAGCTGGAAAGCGACTACCCGTCCATCGCCTGGACCGGCTCTGCGCTCGGGCTGGCCTGGATGGACGGCCGCGACGGCAACGAGGAGATTTACTTCCGGCTGGTGGACCCGGCCGGCCGGCGGCTGGGGCCGGAGGTGCGGCTCACCGACTCGGCCAACTGGGACTACCAGCCGCAACTGGTCTGGACCGGCTCGGAGTTTGGCCTCCTCTGGGTGCACGAGCGCCGGGTCAAGCGGGACATTTACTTTGTGCGGCTGAGCGAGAGCGGAGGGAAGCTCGGCGCGCCGATCCGGATCCTTAACCAGGGCATGATCGAGAAAGCCACCCGGCTCGCCTGGACCGGCCGCGGCTACGGGATCGTCTGGAGCGATTACCGGCCGGGCAACGCCGAAATTTTTTTCCGGCCGCTGGACCCCTTTGGCCAGCCCTCTGGCGCCGAGGCGCGGGTCAGCGAAGGCCAGGGCCTGAGCGAGCCGGGGGCGCTCCTTTGGACCGGCTCGAGCTTCACGCTCGCTTACCTGGACCGCCGCGAGGGCAGCCCGCAGGTTTATTGGGTCCGGCTGGCCGAGAATGGCGGCCGGCTGGGACTAGAACAGAAGCTGAGCAGCGGAGGCGATTGCACTTTGCCTTCGCTGGCCTGGAACGGCTCGGCCCTGGCTGCTGTGTGGACGGAGCGGCAAGGGATTCATCACCAAGTGATGGCGGCGGTAATAAGGGACGCGGGTGAGGGCACCCGCGCCACGGGGGACACCCGCGCCCCCAGTGTCTTAACGACCGACTCTTCAGACAAGATCCAGGCCGCGGTGGCCGTCGGCGCTTCCGGCTTCGGCATTTCCTTCTGGGCCCGGTCCGGCACGAACCGCGTGCTCCACTTCCTGTCTCTGCCCACCGCAGGTTCCCCCGCCGCCGGCGCCCGGCCCCTGACCCCGCCGCGGCGGGCCGAGGCGGAGCTCCAGGCCTCTTTCGTCTGCCCCGCGCTGAGCCTGGTCTTTGACGGCTCGACTTTTGATATTGCCTGGGGGGACCTCAAGGAAGAGATGAACTCGGAAATCTACCTCACTCGCGTCTTTCCCTAGCAGCTCGGTCTTAAACTTTATTTGAAGACCTGACCTAATACTGTTCACTTAAGATAAATTGTGGTATAATCTCCCTATTCCATTCGCAAAAGGAGGGAGAGCGATGCCAAGAGAAGTTGCGGAGTTGCCGAAGGGGACGCGGCTCACGGATTA